>Ga0067045_1029059_pt1 | contig 24237 bp, 9 predicted proteins | sample TerdegcTABiofilm_FD_59184 | JGI IMG/M metagenome (GOLD analysis project Ga0067045, IMG submission 59184) | Combined Assembly of (Gp0054472, Gp0054536) Wastewater bioreactor microbial communities from Singapore -Terephthalate degrading... | reverse complement strand
CCCGCCGAGCCGGCACCAGCGGCCGTCTTCCCGGACCTGCAGGCGGTGTTCGCCTACAGCGACGGGTACCGGCCGGCAACCATCCTCGTGCCCGGCGTCGGCTACTGGGTGCACCTGGGAGCTGGCGGTCGCTACGCAGTCCGCGGCCGCCAGCTCCTCTCGGCGCGCCTCTCGCTGGCGACAGGCTGGAATCTGATCGGCGCCCTTGCCGCTCCGCTCGCGCTGGCGGACGCCCGCTTCGACTCGCCGCAGCCACTGCTGCATCTGTTCGACTACGAGGCCGGCCACGGGTACCGCGAACGCTCGCAGCTCGAATCCGGCCGCGGGTACTGGCTCCACGTGGCAACCTCCGGGCAGGTCGATCTGTCGCCCCGCTGATCGTCGCCACGCGCCTGCGCAGCCGATACCTGGCTGCGCCGACGCAGCTACGGGAGACAAGCGTGGCCCGCGTCTCCACCAACGCCCTCGCCCCGTGCGACCCCGGCCGCTGCCTCCAAAGCCGGCACCGACCCCGGCGCGCTGCCGCGCTCTGGCCCGCCGCCAGCACGCCACGGCAGAAACCGCCACTGAAGGTAGTACAAACCCACCAGGACAACCTGCTTCAGGGCCATGATGCTAAGAAAGTTGTAGAATTTCACCACAGAGAACCACAGGCCGAAGCTCTGCAGAAAGTTGTAGTGCTCCTGCTGGATCACCGAGAGCACTTGGCTCTCCACCGCCAGCACCAGGTCGACCACATGGAACAGCAGCGCGGCCGGAATGGCCGTGGCGCAGAACACCGCCCGCCATCTCAGGCTCGGCCCCGGCACAGCGCTGAGCACCGCTAGGTACAGGACCGCATTGTAAGTCAGCAGGATGAGCGAGAACTGGCCCTCGACCTGGCCGGCCTCTGCGGTCGCGAAACGGTACACGACGTGCGGGTGCCGCCGCACGAGCTCGATCGCCAGTCCGTGCGGCCGCAGACCGGCGAGCACTGCGGCCGCCAGCGGCACCACCGCGCGGCCGTACGTCGGCAGCAGGTAGGGCATCACCAGGCTCCAGCAGCCGAACGCGACCAACAGACGCAGCAGCGTGCCCCAGCCCCGCCTGTTCACGGCCCCGTTCTCCGGAGGTAGTCGATCCAGAAGAAGAGCACGAAGACGATCAGGATGCCCTGCGCGATCTGGAAGTGCGCGACGTCGAGCAGAGCGCTGTGGCTGTGGGCCACGTGCACCAGCGCCACCACCCGGATCAGATTGAGGACGAACAGGGCGGGCACGTACACCGCCAACCCTCGCGCGCGCTGTCGCCATAGCCCCGGGTAGGCGACGATCGCGGCGAGCATCAGGAATATCGCCTCCAGTCCGTTGCAGCCGCTGGCGATGAAGACGCTGTGCAGCCTGTCGGCCACGATGACGCGCCCGGTGCTGGTCACAGGGTATGGCAGCACCAACCCGCCCACCCGCGCAGCGACCCAGGTTACCAGCCGCGTGTAGGGCTCGTCGACGATGCCCAGCTCGAGCTTCTTCTCCGCATAGTACGCCAGGTTCACGGCCCCGAGCACCAACAGAAAGCGCACCAGCACGTGCCAGCCTCTGGTGGACGCCGTTGGTCCGGCGATCTCCCGACTGCTGGCCTTCGCCTCCCGGGCTTCCTCCATGCATTCACCCCGCACACGCGCGTTGCCACACAAAATGGGCGGGGACCCCGGCCACCAGCCAGAGTCCCCGCCCTGGATCCCGCTACGCCTGGCCTACGCTGCGCACGCAATCACGCGCGCGCACTCACGCGCCGGCGATAGAGGAACACTCCACCGACCCCGATCATCGAGGCGATCAGGAAGATCAGGCCCCACTCGCCGAAGGTCGGGATGGTGTTGAACGTGCTGTTCGCCGACCACGGGCTCAGGTTACCCCCAGCCCCGACCGACTGCACGCGCCAGCAGTAGCTGCCGTCCGCCAGCCGTGGCGACTGGTAGGTCGTCCCAGCTACGGCCACATCGTTGGCCACGCTTTCGCAGTTGGAGGCCTGGGTGCCCAAATCCAGACGGTAGGAGGCCGCGCCCACTGCCGCAGTCCAGCTCAGCAGCGGTGTCTGGTTCTCGTTCGTGTACGGAACCGCAGGACCCACTGGGTTGAGCACTGGCGGCGCCAATACATGACCCGTGATCGTGTTCGAGTTGGCGGGCGGCAGCCCGGCAGCGGTAGCCGTCAAGAAGTAGGTGTCCCCCTCACTGCCGACATCCGCCTGAGCAGTCTGGAAGGTGGCGACACCAGCCACGGCATTCGCGGTCAGACCGCCCGATAGATTCACCGACGTGCCAGCCACCAGGGTGGCCGTCAAGGTCACGCTCCCCACGAAGTCCACATCCACCACCCCACCTGGGCCTCTGGCTGTGACCACCGGCTGGGGCGACAGCGGCACGGTGTTGTTCGACGCTGTCGGCAGCGTCGTGAAGCTCAACTGGCTGGCCACCACATCGCTGACCACCGCCGCAGACGTGGCGCTGGTCAACCCAGTGGCGCTGGCCTGCAGCGTGAATGACTGCTGGTCGGCGGTCGCCGTGTACGCCACGTTGGTGAAGGTCGCGGTTCCGGACACGGCGTTCACCGCCAGGGTCCCGCTCAGCGCGCCCGCCCCGCTGGCCAACGCCAACGTCACCTGCCCCACGAAGTCCGCATCCTTCAGGCCAGCGGCGTCCGTGGCGTTCACCACCGGCTGCGTGGTCAAAGCCGCGCCGCTCACCGAGCCGGCCGGCGGCGTGGCGAAGACCAGCTTCGTGGCCAGCACGTTCGAGGCGATGTTTCCAGTCGTGGCGCTGATCGGGTTGCCGTCGTGGTCGTTGGCATCCGCCTTGATCGTGAACACCTCGCCGCCGTCCGCCGTCGGCTGGTACACCAGGTCAGCGAACGTCGCCACGCCCGAAGCATCCGTAGTCTGCGTCAGCGTGCCGCTCAGCGTCCCCGGTCCGGACGCCTTGGAGACGGTCACCGGCACGTTCGCCGCCCCGGTGCCGCCGGCATCCTGGATCTTCACCTTGAGCGCTGGCGTCATGGCCTGGCCGCTGTTGGCCGTGGTCGGGGTCTGGGTGATGACTGCCTGCGTGTACGCGATGTACGGGTCGACTGACGTGAAGATCAGGTTCAGGGTGTTGATAGCCGAGTTGGTGACCGTCAGCGTGCCCGTGGTCTTCATATCGACGTTGATGCCCAGCAGGCCACCGAAGGCGTCCTGCAGCACGGCGCTGGTGACCTTGCCCGACAGCTTGGCGCTGTCCCAGGTCAACACGATATTGCCGCCAGCCGCTCGCTGGATCTCGATGCCCAGGGTCTTCTGGGCGATCGGTGTCGCGCCCGAGCGCAGGTCGAGAAGCAGCTGGCTGGCGAAGCGGACATCGAAGTTTCCGGCCGGAGGCTTCGGCGGCTGTTCGACCTCGCCCAGATCTGTGGTTCCGCCGAGGCCGTTGTCCGTCCCATCGGTCGCCTGCGGATGGACACCGAACACCAAGTCCTTGTTGGCGCCCCCGACTTCGGCGACGTTGATCGTCACCTGCCACTGCGCGTTGGCGTACGCGGAGCCCACCGCCAGACCGACGACCGCCACGGCCGTCAGCATGGCGATGAGAAACGCACGTCCTCTGTTGCCATTTCTCATCGTCCTATCTCCTTGCTTTCTGCGCTCTCTGCGCCCTTCGGGGTACACAGTATCGACGACGTCGGAACACCACTTACTCGCAATCCTGACGGGAGGATCTAGCCCCCAAGACCAGGTCACAGCTTGGAGTCGGCAGAACTAACGCCGGACGCCGCCAACTGCAGACTACAGCTCGGGAGCGATGGAGCCGACCTTCACCCGAACCCGTCAGACTCCGTCCCCCCGGAACCCAAGATGCACCTAATGTAATGGATGTTTGCTCCGTGGCCAAGCAAAAACTCGTTCGCCGTCATCGGGCAGCCTTGATCTGACCCCAGGTGGCCTCTCGCGTTCCACTGGAGTCGTCCTGCGTCGCGGCCCCGCGCACGACCAGTTTCAGCCGATCGATGCGCGGGTCGGCAAGGGTGAGCTCGCCGGCCGTCCGCATGTCCACCTGCACCCCGAGCGCACCCCAGTACAGGTCGCTGAGCAGCGCCACAGCCGTACACGATGCCACCGCCGCCGGATCCCACCGCAGCGCCGTGGGGACACCTGGCACCGCCTGGATGGCGATCGTCAGGGTGTCGGTGCGAGCTGGGTCGAGAGGCCTCAGATCCACCTTCACGCCATTGCCCAGCCGCGGCCCCACGAATCGCACGTCCAGTCCACCCAGAGGCGGCAGTGGCGGCTGTTCGAGCTCCACGAAATCCCCGACTCGCCCATCGATCCCCGCGGTAGCGTCCGGGTGCTGCCCCAGCACCAGTTGGTGCTCCGCCTCGCCGCTGATCACCGTCACCGCGAAATGCCAGCCCTGCGCGCGTGTCGGGGCCGCGCTCACCAGCCCCAACAGCACCGGGATCCAAAACGCACGGCGTGCCCCCACTCTCACCTTCGCTGGCCGCTTCGTCTGCTCCGCATCCGCGTCGACGGCCGGCGGCGGGTCCAGCGCCGCCTGGCCCATGCATATCTCACTTTATCAGCGCCACTTTGTGCACGGCGCGCAGCCCCCCAGAGCGCAGGTGCACCAAGTACACGCCCGCGGCGACCTGGTGGCCCGCGCTGTCCGTGCCGTCCCAGACGATCCTGTGGAGGCCCGGCTCCAGTCTCCGATCCACCAGCTCGCGGACCAGCCCGCCCGCCACGTCGTAGATTCGCAGCACCACATGGCCTGGCTCCCCGAGCGTAAAGGAGATGCTGGTCGCCGGGTTGAACGGGTTGGGGTAACTCGGCAGCAGCGCGAACTGCAGCGGCTGGGTGCTGGCCGCGCTCCGCACCAGGAACGCTCTGGCCGGCGCGCTGGCGACGGACACGCCGCCAGTGCCCACCAGCGGGTATGCCACGCCGTCCAGCTCCAGTTCCCACGTCGCGCCGCCGGACTCCGGGGGCATCTGCCAACTGAAGGTGATACCCTCGCCCTGCACCCGCAGCGGGAACTCGACCAGGCCATCGCCGGCCGGCACCCGCCAGGACGGGCGACCGTCCACCATCACCCGGACGTCCATGAATTGGGCGGGTGCTGGCGGTGGCAGCTCGACCACCTGCTCCGGCGCGACGCCGAGCGCGATCTCGATGCGAGCGCGTCCCTCATCGGCCCACAGCCACCCGCCTGCCTGCAAGGGTCTGTCGGGCGCAGCAACGATCTTGCTCGCGCTGGGCTGCAAAGCCAAGGAGCCAGCCTGGTGCAGGTGCACCCAGTACCCCCAGCCGCGCCCCATGGCATTCACCTGTTCGTACAGCACCCCCGTCCAGCGAAACACCGACAACAGGATTCCGGACGGGGTCTGGGTGATGGCTGCCACCGCCAGGCTGTCGTACGGCGCGCCGATCAGGCTCCAGCCCTGCGGGTAGTTGCCCTCGCAGGCAGTGTTCGGCGCGCCCGTCATGCTGTAGTTGCCGCCCGTGTTCAGATGCACCCAGTACCCTGCACAGGACTTGAGAGTATCGACCTGCTCGTACAACACCCCCGTCCAGCGAAATGCCGAGAGCGCATCCGGGAACAGGTTCTTGTAGTGCCCGTTGCCCACCTGCACGGGCAGCGACACCATGCTCCAACCTCTGCTCAGCGTCACCGCATATTCGCGCTCCACAGGTGGGACGACCGGCGGGACGTACTCGTACAGCACCTTGACGCTGTTGATCGCGCTGTTGCTGATCGCGAACTGATCGGTGGTGCTCATGTCGACGTTGATGCCGAGCAAGCCGCCGAACGGATCCTGCAACTTGAACCTGCTGTTGGCCGGTAAGCCGGTGTGATCCCAGCGTAGGGTCACCGGATACCCGCCAGAGCCCGCCTGAATCTCCACCGTCCAGGAGATCTGGTTGCCCGGGGTCGCCGCTGCCAGGTCCTGGATGCTGGTCAGGGCGCCGTTCTTGCCGGCGATCGCCAGGCGTGCGTCGAACACCGACGACGGCGGTTTGGGCGGCAGTTCCGTCTCCAGCGCTGGATCCAGTCCTGCTGTGGCGCCCTCCGCCAACCCGATCGTCAGATCGTAGTTGTTCCCTGCGTTGTTGGCTACGTTGACCACCACCGTAAAGGCAGCAGGACCCGTGGAAGCCGCAGTGACAGTCACCGCGAACGTGGTCTGTGCGGTCGCCCCATCCGGATCCGAGGCGGTCACCGTGATCGTGGCGCTGCCCGCAGCCAGCGGTGTCACCGTGAGCACTGAACCAGCCACCTGGACGCGGGCCACCGCCGGCGCCGAGCTGGCAGCCGCATAGGTCAGCACGTCGCCGTTGGGATCGCTGAAGATCGCCGGACTGGCGAGATCTACCGTGAACGCTGCGCCCTCGGCCACCAGATTCTGCGGGTCGAGCGTGCGCACGACCGTGGGCGGCTGGTTGACCACCGGCGGTTGCACCGTCACCTGCAGAGTGGTGCTGGCGCGGCCCTCGTGGCCGTCGTCCGCGGTGATGGTCACCGTGGCCGTCCCAGGAGCGACCGGCGTAATGGTCAACAGCTTGCCGCTGACGCTGACCGCGGCGACCGCCGCGGCCGAGCTGACAGCCGTGTAGGTGAGCGGGTCATCGTCCGGATCCGTGAACACGCGCGGGTCTGCCTCCAGATCCAGCACGAAGGGGTTGGCACCGGCGACCAGTTCCCGCGCGGCCGGCGGATGGGCGACCACTGGCGGGTTGTAGGGCTGCGTCGGATCGAACGTCACCTTGAGCGAGGTGATGTTCGTGTTGGTGACCGCGTACTGGCTCTGGTCGCGCATGTTGACGTTGACCAGGATGCCGCCGAACAGATCGGTCAGCCGGAACGTGCCGTACCGGGGCATATCAGCCCTGTTCCAGCTCAACGTGATCGGATAGCCCGGACTCCCCGCCTGGAGCATGAGCACCCACGCGATCGGTGCGGTCAGATTCACTCCGCGCAGATCCAGGAGCACCCCGTTCTTTCCCGCCATCTGGATGCGCGCATCGAAGACGCTCGCCGGAGGCAGGGGCGGTACCTCGAGTTCGCCCAACGCGCCGTCGAGCCCATCTGTCGCCTCTTCGTCCAGCCCGATCGTCAGCGTCTCGTCGTCGACGCCGCCGTTGTTTTGCACGAGGATGCCCAGGCGGAACTCGTCCGCAGACACGACCGCCGCCACCGTGACCGTGAAGCTGGCGGTCACTGGGTCGTGCTGGCCGTCGGTAGCGCTGACCGTGATCACCGCGGTGCCGTGGCGCACGGGCGTCACCGTCAGCACGCTGCCCGCCAGCGCCGCCGTCGCCACCGCCGCGTCCGACGAAGCGACCCCATACGTCAGCGGATCCGCATTCGGATCCGTGAAGACCGAAGGAGCAGCGGCCAGGTCCCGCACGAACGCCGCCGCGCCCTCCACCAGACTCTGGTCCGCGATCGGGTTGGCCACCACCGGCGGCAACTGCTCCGCGGCCGCCTCGACCGCCACCACGAACTCGTCCGTGGCTTGGCCCTCGTGGCCATCGTTCGCCGTCACTCGGATCGTCGCCGTGCCGGCACCCGTCGGCGTCACCGTCAGCACCGCACCGCTCACCGCCGCGCCCGCCACCGCGGTGTTGCTGCTGCTGGCGGTGAACGTCAACGCATCGCCATCCGGGTCAGCGAAGACTCCGGCCTGCACCAGATCCACGGTGTACGTCGGTCCTCCAGCGGTCAGCGTGCGATCGGCCATCGGCGCAGCCACTACCGGCGGATTGTACAGATTCGCAGCCGTCGGATCGTACACGATGCGCAGGCGGTCCCTGCTCGGCTCCGCATAGCTGCCCGTCGCCCGCATGTTCACGTCTACCACCGCCCCGCCCAGCGCATCCTGCAGGCGCATCGTCCCCGTCGGCGGCAGCTCGCTGCGATCCCAACTCAACGTGATTGGGTACCCCCCGCTGCCGACCTGCAGCAGGATCGTCCAAGTCACCGGATCCGTCACCGCCTGCCCCCGCAGATCCAACAACACCCCGTTCAACCCCGCCAACTGCAGGCGGGCATCGAAGACCGCCGTGGGCGGCAGCGGCGCCACTTCCACCTCGCCCAACGCCGGGTCCAGTCCATTGGTGGCGCCCGGCGCCAGCCCAATGGTCAGATCCTCGTCAGCACCACCCGCATTGACCACGTGGATGCCCAGCGCGAACTGATCCCCGGTGATCAGCGCCCGGACGGTCACCGTGAAGGTCGTGTTCACCGAGGCGCCGCTCGCATCGCTGGCCGTCACCGTCACCGTAGCCGTGCCCGGCGCCACCGGCGTCACCGTCAGCACGCTGCCCGCCAGCGCCGCCGTCGCCACCGCGGCGTTGCTGCTGCTGGCGGCGTACGTCAGCGGATCCGCATTGGGATCCGTGAAGACCCGCGGCGATGCCGTCAGATCGCGGACATAGGCGGCCTGCCGTTCTACCAGGTTCTGGTCGGCGATCGGGTTGGCCACCACCGGGGGCACGTTGAGCACAGCCTGGGCTACCGTCACCACGAACACATCCTCCACCCAGCCTTCGTGCGTGTCGGCCGCGCGCACCGTCACCTGCGTGGTGCCCGGCGCCACCGGGGTCACGGTGAGCACGGTGCCCGCCAGCGCCACCGTCGCCACCGCGTTGTCCGAACTGGACGCTGTGTAGGTCAGTGGATCTCCGTCGGGATCCACGAACACCGGCGGCGGCCCGGCCAGATCGATCGCAGTCGCAGCATCTCCAGCCGTCAGGCCCAAGTCCGCCAGCGGCTGGGCCACCGTGGGCGGGTTGAACAAGTTGGGTGCCTGAGGGTCGTAGACGATCTTGAGCGGCAACAAGTCGCCGTTGGCCAGACTGAGCGTGGTCTGGGAGCGCATGTTCACGTTCAGGGCGCGCCCCCCATAGTTGTCCTGCAGGTAGAGCGTGCCGGCCGCGGGCAGGACAGCCGGATTCCACGTCACCACGACCGGGAACCCGCCGGATCCCACCCGCACGGCCAGGCTCCACACCGCAGGGCCGGTCAACGCGGTGCTGCGCAGATCGGTGAGCGTCCCGTTCAGGCCCGTCAGCAGCAGCCGCGCATCGAAGACCGCGGTGGGTGGCAACGGCGCCAGCTCGGTCTCGCCGAGCCACGCGTCGATGCCGTCCGTGGCCCCTGCTGCTAGGCCGATGGTCATGCTCTGATTCGCTCCCGCCGCATTGCTCACGGCGAGCGGCATGGCGAAGGGCTCGGCGGTGGTCACGCCGGTGACCGTCACCGTGAAACTGGTCGCCGCAGTAGCCCCATCCGGGTCCTGCGCCGTGACCGTAACCACCGCGGTGCCGGCCGCCACCGGGGTCACGGCCAGTCTGGCAGCCACCACCACCACCGTAGCCACTCCGGGATTGCTGCTGGCTGCCGAGTAGGCAAGCGCGTCGTTGTTGGGGTCGCTGAAGACCCGCGGTGCCGCGTCCAGATCCCGGATATACTGCGGGTCGAGGACGGTCATGCTCAGCGCGGGCAGGGCGTTGGCGACTACGGGCGGGCCATTCTGCGCCGCAGCGGTGACGGTCACCGCGAAGCTTACCTGGGCCGTGCCTTCGTGCGTATCGCGCGCCACGATGGTCACGGTGGCCGCACCTGGAGCCAACGGCGTGACCGTCAACACGCTGCCCGCCATGCTCGCCGTTGCCACGGCTGGATCCGAACTGGAGGCCGAATAGGTCAGCGGATCGCCGTCCGGATCCGAGAACACGGGCGAGTCGCCGCCGACATCCTGCACGAAGGCCGCGCTCCCGGCCTCCAACGCCTGGTCAGCCAACGGCCGGTTGACCGTGGGCGGGTTGAAGGTATTCGGCGCCTGGGCGTCGTACACCACCTGCAGGGGCAAGGCGGTGCCGTCTCTCAGCACCAGCGTGCCCGTGGCTCGCATGTTTACGTCCAGGATGCTGCCGCTCAGGGCCGCGTCCTGCAGGCGGATGGTCCCGGTGGCGGGCCATTGCGCCGGGTCCCAGGTCAGCGTCACCGGGTACCCGCCGGTTCCCGCCTGGATCTGCACCTTCCATTCTACCGGTCCGGTCAACGCCAGTCCGCGGAGGTCGACGTACACGCCGTTCAGATCGGTCATGGCCAGGCGCGCGTCGAACACGGTGCCACTCGGGAGGGGAGGCGCCTCGATCTCGCCCAGCGCGGCATCCAGACCGTCCGTAGCTCCCTGGGCCAAGCCCAGGCGCAGAATCCCGGTGCCGCCCACCGCATTGGCTACGGTCAGGTCGACAGCGAACGGCGAGGCCATCGTCACGCCGGTCACCGTCACCGTGAACACGTTGTTCACCCAGGCCCCGGATGGGTCCTGCGCCCGCACGGTGATCAGCGCCGTGCCCGCAGCCACCGGCGTCACCACCAACCGGGTGCCTACCATCACGGCCGTGGCCACGTTCGCGTTGCTGCTGGAAGCCGAATAGGCCAACGCATCCCCATTGGCGTCGCTGAACACCCGCGGCGTCGCCTCCAGATCCCGGCGATAGGGTTCCGATACCGTGGTCAGGCTCACCGCTGACAGTGGGTTGGCCACCACCGGAGGCGCGTTGACTACCGCCTGCTGGACGGTCACAGCGAACACGTCCTGGGCCACGCCGTCCTTGCCGTCGTTCGCCCGCACCGTAACCGTGGTCGTTCCCGGAGCCACCGGGATGACCGTCAGCACGCCGTTGGCCACTGTGGCTGTGACCACGGCGTTGTCCCCGCTGCCAGCCGTGTAGGTCAACGGGTCACCGTCGGGATCGGTGAACACCGGGGCGGCGCCGCCCAGGTCCTGAACGAAAGCATCCCCTCCCGCGACGAGGTTCTGGTCGGCGATCGGATTGGCGACGATCGGCGGATTGTAGAGGTTCGCGGCTGCCGGATCGTACGTCACTTTGAGCGGCAATGCAGCGCCGTCTCCCAAGCGCAGCGAGTTCACCGCGCGCATGTTCAGGTCGATCAGCGTCCCCCCCCAGCCGTCGCGCACGCGGACCGTCCCGCTGTTCGGCAGCTGCGCCGGATTCCACGTGACTGTGAGCGGGTACCCTCCCGTGCCGCCCTGCACGGCGATCGTCCACTGCACCGGCCCGGTGAGTTGCCTGCCGCGAAGGTCCCTCAAGGTGCCGTTGGTTCCCGGCACGACGAAGCGCGCATCGAACGTGCTGACCGCGGGCATCGGCGGCGCTTCCGACTCGCCCAACTGAGCGTCGATACCGTCGGTCGCCCCGTCCGCCAACCCGAGGGTCAGGGCTTGGGCGCCACCAGCGTTGGTCGTCACCGCGATGCCCAGGGCGAACGCCTCGCCCGCGAATGTGCGCAGCACCGTCACCGTGAAGCTGGTGCTGACCCACAGACCCGCCGGGTCGGCAGCTCTCACCGTGATCAGCGCCGAGCCCGCGGTGCCGGGCACGATGGTCAACTGCCTGCCCGCCACGCTGGCCGCAGCCACGGCGGCCGCACTGGTGGTGACCGTGTAGGTCAGCGCGTCGCCGTTCGGATCGGTGAAGACGCGAGGAGCCGCTTCCAGATCCCGCACGAACGGCGCTCCGCCCTCGGTGAGAGTCGTCGCTGGGATCGTGTTGGCCACCACCGGTGCCGCGTTCGCCACGGCTTGGCTCACGGTCACCGTGAATGCCGAAGACGCGACGCCGTCGTGGCCGTCGTGAGCGAAGACCGTCACCTGGGCCGTTCCCGGCGCCGCGGGCGTCACGTACAGCGTGGTGCCCGAGACCGACACGGTGACCACGGAGTTATCGGAGGTCGTGGCCGTGTAGCTCAGCACGTCCCCATCGGGATCCGTGAACACCGGCGCCGTTCCCGCCAAGGCCACGGCGATGAAGGGATCGCCCGCCACCAGCGCGCGATCGGCCAGCGGATGGGTAGTTATGGGCGGATTGTACCTGTTGATAGCCTGCGAGTCGTACACGATCCGCAGCTCGGCGATGCTGGTGTTGGTCAGCACCAGCGTTCCCTGGGCGCGCATGTTGACGTTCACCAGCGAGCCGTTGGTCGCCCTGTCCTGCACGCGGATCTCGCCAGCCGCCGGCAGCAACTGCGGATCCCAGCTCAGCGTCACTGGGTACCCCCCAGCGCCCGGCTGGAACTGCAGCAGCCAGCCGACCGGGCCGGTAACCTCCGTGCCGCGCTTGTCGATGTGCAGACCGTTTGTGCCAACCACCGCGAAGCGCGCATCGAACGAACCGGACGCCGGCTTGGGCGCCAGCTCGGTCTCCCCCAGCTCCGCGTCGATCCCGTCGCTGCCAGCCGCATCGAGACCGAACGCCAGAATAGCCGAGCCGGTCCCCGCGTCCGCGACCGTCAACGGCAGGGTGAACGGACTTGCAGCGAAGACGGCGATCACCTGAACGCCGAACTGCGTGACGGCGGTCTCCCCGCCGGCGTCGGTCGCCGTGACCGTGATCGTGGCGTTGCCGGGCGCCACCGGGGCCACCGCCAACTGCGACCCAGCCACGCTCGCGGTGGCCACGCTCGGAGCGCTGCTGGCAGCCGAGTAGGTCAGCTCATCCTCGGGATTGGGGTCGACGAACACCGGCGCGTCGCCGGCCAACTCGATGCGGCGCGGAGCGTCCGTCTGCTTCAGCGACAACGCCGGCAGCGGATTGGCGACCGCCGGTGGCAGGTTGGCACCTGCAGGCGCAGCCACGGTAACCGTGAAGCTCGTCTCCGCCAGACCCTCGTGCCCGTCGTCCGCCGTCACCGTGATCACCGCGCTGCCGACGCCGACAGGCGTCACAGCGAGCAGCGCCCCATCTACGTCTACCGTCGCCACCGCATTGGCGGAACTGACCGCCCTGTAGACCAGAGCATCCCCTTCGGGGTCAGCGAACACGGGCCCGACCGCCAGATCGATCACATGAGGCGGATCACCGGCGGTCAACGCCAGCGCGGCCGGCGGGTTGGCCACCGCCGGCGGGCTGTAGAGGTTCGGCGCCATCGCGTCGTACACGACCTGCAGCCTGTCGATGGCCGGATCCTGCACGGTCAGGGCGCCACGCGAGCGCATGTTCACATCGATGGACGCAGCCCCGTACGCATCTTGGAGACGGGCAGTCCCCTGCGCCGGCAGCAAGGACCGGTCCCAGGTCACGGTGATCGGGTAACCACCCGAGCCAGGCTGGATGGCGATGGTCCACAGCACGGGAGCGGTGACCACCCGTCCACGGATATCCGTCAACAGGCCATTCGTGCCCGCCAGCGGCATGCGCACATCGAAGACCGTGGCGCCCGGCATGGGCGCTGCCTCTACATCGATGCCGCGGTCCAGCCCCCCAGTGGCCTGCGCCAGCAGACCGAATTGCAGGACTCGCGAGTACCCCACGGCATTCTGCAGCCCCAATCCGGCGAGGAACTCCTCGGCCACCACGGCCCGGATCACCTCCACCTGGAACGTCGCGGTCGCCTCGAACTCGGCGTCCGCGGCTCTGACCGTGACGGCAGCCTGCCCGACGCCCACGGGAGTGAGCGTGAGTCGTGAACCGGCAACCTCCACCGTCACCACGGCCTCATCGCTGCTGTTGGCGCTATACGCCAACGGATCGGAATTGGGGTCCACGAAGACAGCCGGGGCCTGTTCGAGATCGATGACCAATGGCGCATCGGTGGATTTGAGCACGCGGTCGGCAGGCGGGTTGGCCACCTGGGGAGGAAGGTTCTGAACTGCAGCCGCGACCGTCACCGTGAACCTCGTCGTGGCTAAGCCTTCCTTGCCGTCGTCGGCCTGCACGGTGATCTCCGCCGTGCCTTCGGCCACCGGCGTGACCGTCAGTACCGACCCCGAGATCGTGGCCGTCGCGACACCGTTGTCGGACGTGACAGCCGTGTACGTGAGCGGATCAGCCTGGGGATCGAAGAAGACGCCTGCCGCATCCAGGTCCACGGTGAACGGCGCCCCGCCAGCGGTCAGCGCCTGGGCGCCGATGGGCGCCACCTCGACCGGAGGACTGTAGTTGTTCGATGCTGCGGCATCGTACACGATCAAGAGTTGGCCGACGGTGGCGTTCGAGACCCGCAGCATATTCGCGGCGCGCATGTTGACATCGAAGACCGCGCCGCCACCGCCGTCCTTGAGCCGGATCGTCCCCGTCGGAGGGAAGGCGCCCAGATCCCACACGACGTCGATGGACAGGGAGGCCGCGGGATCCAGATCGATGCGCCACTCGACCGGCGCCACAGGACCTGGTGCCCGGTAGTCGACGTAGCCTTTGGCGGCAGGGGGAATGACGAACGCCGCCAGCGGTGTGGCGCCCGGAGGCAGATCCGACTCGCCCAGCAGCGGATCCAGCCCGTCAGTGGCGCCCGCCTTCAGACCGAAGACCAGGTCGCTGTGATGGAAACTGTCGTCTATCGCCAGGCTCACCGTCCACTCGGTCTGCGCCCCCGCGGCTTTCGCGAGAAGCACCAGGCCCAGCAGCACGACGGAAAGCAGACTTCGCCTGCTTGCGCTTCTCCCGCTAGCCTTGCACCGCGCCATGGTTGTCCTCCCATGCTATGGCCCTGCAGCACCGTCCCGGACCAGGATGCATCGCGCCGCCGACTGCAGCCGCACGCACGATTACTCCCAAGACAAGCAATGCCGTCCCACCACACCCCGCCCGCAGGAAGCATGCTCGCACCCCGGCGAGCCGCCGCGCAGAAGATACGGGGACAGCCCGCGTCCGCGGCGAGCCGTCCCCACCACCTACCGCACCCACTCGGCACCAGTTCCAGCCGCTCGCCTCGCGCCTGCGTCGCCTCTCGTCGACCCGAATCTGGTGGGAGATCGGACGCAAGTCAGTGATGCACATCACCGGCTTGGTCCAGACCCTGGCCACCTGCGGCCGGCAGTCCACGCTCCAGACTGCTGGCAGGGTATCTCGGGCGGCCTTGTCCCGCCGACCGCAACCCCGAAACGCGATGGGGACAGCCCGCCCGCGCGGCGAGCTGTCCCCACCACCAACCGCACCCACTCAGCGCCAGTTCCGGCCGCTCACTCTACGCTACTTCGCCAGCATCATCTTGCGCAGCGCCCGGAACTCACCCGCCTTCAACTCGTAGAAGTAGATCCCACTGGCCACCTGCTGCCCTTGGTCGTTGCGCCCATCCCATTCCACTGCGTACGCCCCAGTCGGCTGCCGGAAGTTGACCAGATCCCGGACCTTCTGCCCCAGCACGTCGTACACCACCAACTGCACATCCGCCGCCGCCGCCAGCTCGTACCGGATGGTCGTCGACGGGTTGAACGGGTTCGGGTAGTTCTCGAGCAACGCCCACTGCCCTGGCACTGCCGGCAGATACCGCAACCGCATATCCTCTGGCGCCGCCCCCAACGCTAGGCTTCCCGTCCCCTGCAGCTCGTATACCGTTTCTCCCACCAACAACTGCCACTGCCCCGCATCCGCCGCCTCGACCTCCCAGCGCAAGACCAGATCTTCACCTTGCAGCCGCACCCGGTAGTCCATCGGCTGCGCACTCGCCGGGACCGCCTGCGTCCCCACACCGCCTACCTCAGCCCGCGCATCGAACGCGCCCGCCGGCGGCAACGGCGGCAGCGCCACCATCAACTCCGCCGCGGCTCCCAACGACAACGTGGCCCGGTTGTCCCCGGACTCCACCACGAGCTTGCTGCCCGTCGCCGGCACCTCGCGCCGCACCTGCCCCGCCACCTTGGTCGCGCCACCGCCCGTCAACGTCAGCGATCCCGCCTGCTGCAGGTTCACCCAGTAACCGGCTCCCTGTTGCAGAGTCGTTGCCTGGAAGTAGCCCCCCGCAAAGCCGAACACCGAGATGATGTTGCTCGCCGGGTTCTGCACGATGGCGCCCACCGTCGTCCCGCCGTACGGTACGCCCATCATGCTCCATCCCCGGGGCCAGTTCTGAGCGCATTCCCGCTGGTAGTCGCCGTTCTCGGCCGTCGCCAGCGTGTACGTGCCACCATTCAGCAGGTTCAGCCAGTACCCTTTGCAGACCTCCAACTGCGTGACCTGCGTATAGCCATTCGCGAAGGCAAACGCCGAGATCGCGTCCGGGAACATGGCCGTGACCCGCGGATCCGCCGGCGGCAACGGGAGCGACACCATGCTCCATCCTCTCGGATACGTCACCGCCACCTGCGTGACTGCCAGCGGCACGATCTCCGAGCCCACGTCCACATCGCCAGCCGCCTCCACATACAGCGCCTCCGCCCACGCCCCGGCTGGTCCCATCAGCAATGCGAGCAGCAACCCCAGCACTACCCAATATCTTCGGGCCATATCACACCCCCTTGCTTAGTGATGAGTTGACTTCCACCCGGTCCTGACTTTCGGAGCCCGACCACAGCAACCACCGAGTACGCGCCCCCCCTGGCGCACGTGTGGCCTGGACTCAGCGGTAACAGACGGACTGCAATATACCGAACCGGCCCCCATGGCACAAGTGCGAATATCTGATGGAAATAGAAGAAAACCTCTTCCCCTCCTCCACTCCCAGGGCACGCTCCCGGTTCCACGCTGCCATCAGGGCGGCTTCGGCAGGCCGCGCTCCCGCATCGCGCGAAGTCGACCCGGGGCCACCGTCACACGCCCCGGACCCGCAGCCGCCATCCTACTCGCCCCGCCCAGGGGTCAGCCGCGTGGCCAGCTCCCGCAGCCGGGCGTCGTCCGGCGCCCGCCGGATCGCCTCGTCCAGCGCTGCCCGCGCCTCGCCCAGTTTGCCCTGCAAAGCCAGTGCCTGACTGAGATTGGCCAGCCACTCGGTACGGCTCTCGTCATTGTAGCGCAATGCCCGCCGCAACTGGGCCTCGGCTTGCGCGCCGCGGCCCAGATCCAGGTACACGGCCCCGAGGTTGCCCGCGATCCGTCCGTCTTCGGGCCAGGCCTGGGCTGCTTCTTCCAGCACCGCCAGAGATCGCTCCAGCGCTCCCTGCTCCCGGTAGGCCAACGCCAGCGCCGTCATCAGCCGAGGATCGCGCGGCGTGCTCTGCAGTGCGCGCTCGAGCACCGCCACCGCCGAATCCAGCTGCCCGGCCTGACGGTAGGCCTGGGCCAGCAGCGACTGGCCCTGGCTGTTGGTGCGATCGATGGCCACCGCGCGCCGCAGCACGGTCAGCGCATTCGCATCGCGTTGGCGCATCAGCAACCCGCCGAGCAGTCGCAGCGCCCCGGCATCGTTCGGGTGGAGCTGCAGCGATCTCTCGAGTGCCGCGCGCGCCTGCAGCTCCAGCCCGCCGGCCAGCGCCAGCCGCCCTAGCTGCCGGTAGCTTTGGAAATCGTGCTCGCGCCACGCTACCGCCCGGGTGTACGCCTGCAGAGCGCCAACCGCGTCGCCGCTGGCGGCCCGCGACTCACCGCGGACGAAATAGTGCTCGCCCATCAGGATCCGCAGGCCTGTCCCGCCCAGCCCGAGCACCAATGCCAGGACCGCCACGCCTGCACCAACGGACGCCCAGCGACTCCCCAGACGCACGCACGCCTGGCTTCCGTCGCCGGCACGCACGCGCGCGTGCTGCAGCGAGACCATCGCGCCGGCCAGCAGCCATACATGCGCGACGACCACGGGATGGTGCAGGTTGAAGCCGGCGAAGGCGTGCATCAACACGCCCAGGATGCCGCAGAGGATGCCCGCGGTGGTGGCCCGCACCGGCAGCCCGCGTCCTGGCGGATCCGGCTGGACGTCCTGGCGCAGGTAGCGCAGCCCCAACCACACCAGCGTCCCGTACAGCCACACGAGGAGCGCCAGACCGATCAGACCGGTCTCCGCGGCCGTCTCAAGGTACTCGTTCTCCGCGTGGCGCGGCTCGTGCGGCAGATGGGTCCGCTTGGCCACCAGCTCCGTCCACCGCTCGCGGTCGATCAGCGGTGGCAGGGATTGCCAGTAGTGGCCCGGTCCCACGCCCAAGATGGGCGCGGTGCGGATCATCTTGAGGGTGTCTCGCCAGATCAACACGCGCATGCCGCTGGAGAAGTCCGACGCGTCGAAGACGCTCATCGCTCGGTCCCACGTCCGGCGACCCATCTGCGCCGCAGGACCGTAGAGGTTCTGCTCGGGCCCCACCGGCACGCTCTGCAGGAACGCCTCGGCCACCGGGTACAGCAGCAGCACCGCCAGGATCAGCCCCACAGTGCGCTTCGACCACAGCCTGTGGGCGCGCACCAGGCGGACCAGGATGAATAGCGAAAGCGCGGCACTCAACCACCCGGCCCGGCTCCCCGACACCACCAGGTGCGCCACCGACAGCAGGGCCGCCGCTCCCACCGCCAGACGCAGCAGCACCGGCCAGTGCCGCCACCGCGAGACCAGCAGCGATACCAGCAGCGGCAGCACCAAGACCTGGTAGTAGGCCGCGAAGTTGGGATTGCCCAGCGTGGAGACCGGCAGTTGACGCGTATCGGGAGTGAGCGGCAGCACCGGAACGCCGGCGAACTGGAGCAGACCGATGACCGACACGGCGATGTCGAGCAGCACGACCAGGACAATCAGATAGCCGGCGATCGCCGGCCGGTCCTGCCCGGTTCCCGCCACGATGGCCAAGAAGAGGCAGAACGGAGCGACGGCCAGCAGGAGGCTCTCGATCGCCAGCGGCGTATTCACCGCGGCCAGCGCCGAGATGAGCGACCAGACGGCAAAGCTCAGCCACGGAAGGTAGATGGGTAGGCGCGGGACACAGAGGCGTCCGGCCGCGATGGCTGCCGCCGCCATGCACGCCACCAGGAGCGCCGCCCCGACGAGGAGGACCCCGCCCTTGGCCATCACGTTGTCGGCGAACAGCCGGCTGTAGAGCAGCGTGACGATCGCCGTGGTCAGGAAGAGCCCGACGTCCAGCGTTCTCAGCGCTGCGGCGCACAGCAAGGGGTGCCTAGCGCTCATCTCGCCCACGCCTTTCTGCGGATCCATCGACAGCGCCTCCCCGTTGCCGCCGCCGCGGGCCACGCCAGTGAACCACCCGCGCAGCGCGCTGCCCGCGGGCCAGTTGCGGGCCTCGCGTCCTTGTCGCCGCTCGCGCGTTTTCGCCGAGGTCCTCCGGGGCATATCCACGGGAGACCGGCGCCGTGACACCAGCGCGGCGACACTGGGATCGGACGGGGGTGATGATACGGGATTCTCCTGCACGCCGCCAATCGCGCCGAAGGCCGCGACGCCGGCTGCCGACGGAGCGCGCCCAGCCCGGCACCCTCAGAGGGAGGCTCGCAGTTCGTCCCAATGGGCATCCAGCCAGACCATCGGCGCCTCCAGGGCGCGGCCGAAGAAGCGAAACCGGTCGGCCCGCGCGACCTTGGCCATGCCCTCCAGGCGGATTGACAGCCAGCGCCCAGCGAAGGCCGCCGGTATCGCCTCCAGCTCGGCCGTCGTCAGCAAAGACTCGGCCACATACCCGCGCAGGAAGGCGCGGCATCGCTCCGGGTCGAACGCCGCCGCTTCGGTGAGCGACCAGATAGACGCCGCATCGATCTGCCGCGGCGCCGCCCCGAAGAAGTACATGCCGTCCGCCACATCCCGGCATCGCGCCCCTGGCATGGCCCAGTCCAGATCGAAGATCCCTGCGATCTGGCCGTCCGCGGAGAACAGCACATTGGCCGGCGTGTAATCGCCGTGGATGACCCACCCCGACAGCACCTGGTACGCATCGCCAGCATAGACCTCGTGCATCTGCCCCACCCGCTCGAGACATCGATCCACCAATGCCCGCCCCGCCGCATCCGGGGCCAGTTCCGCGGTGGCGCGCAGGTTGATCGCCAGCAGCGCCGGGTCGTCCAGCCGGTCGCTCGTGGCCGCCGAGAATCCCAGGGCCCCGTACTGCGCGAGGCGCTGGGGAGCTCGACCAGCGGCGTACCCCACGGCGGTCAGGTGATAGCGAGCCAGAGCTCGTCCTGCCGCGGCGATCTGCACGAAGCTGGAGGGGTCGAAGGGGAAACCTGTCACGAAGGGGTACAGCTCGTACACCCCGTCGGCGCGGCGCTGCCAGCGGCTCCCAGCCGCCGAACGCACGGCTGCGGCCGTGGGCACGCCGCCAGCCAGCAGATGGTCGCGCAGTCCGTGGTCGAACTCCAGGCGCGCTTCGCTGGAAGTCCGCTCCCCGCGGCGGCGCAGGAAGAACGTGCCGGAATCCGTGCGCACTCGCCACGTCTTCCCCGCGGTCCCGCCCGCAGGACGCACGTCCCGAATCGCGCCCAGATGGTAGGCCGCCAGCACCTCGGGCACAGCCACCGCGGAGTGTTCGGCAGGTCCCACGAAAGCAGCTCCGGTCACGCTCGCCTGGCGGCACGCCGATGCGTCAGCCTGTGTCTGCGTGAGACTCGCCCGATAGCGGCCGACAGGCGTTTCGCCTCGATGCCGTTCGTCAGGCCCGTCCGCTGCCAGCCTGCACGACCGGCCCTCCAGGCAGACTGCGCCTCATGCGCCCGAGTTGCCCGCAGCGCCGTTCGCCGCGTTTCCCTCCGCCAGATACTGCGGCCCCGCCTTGCTGGGAATGATGAAGTGATCGGGCACGGGAAACTGCGAGCACAGCATGAGCGCTTCCTTGGCGACGCTCTCGAGCACGGAGTCGTTGGTCGGCTTCTCCGCCACGCGGCTGATCAGCCGGGCGATCACCGCCATCTCGGGTTCGCGCATGCCGCGGGTGGTCACCGCTGGCGTGCCGAGGCGCAGCCCGCTGGGATTGTAGGGAGGCGCCGGGTCGCCCGGGATCGAGTTGTAGTTGGTGACGATGCCCGCGCGATCCAGCGCCTTGGCCAGCTTTCTGCCGGGAACCCCCTTGCGCCGCAGGTCGATGAGGATGAGGTGGTTGTCCGTGCCCCCCGACACCAGATCGAAACCGTGTTCCTGCAATCCTTCGGCCAGGGCCCGCGCGTTGGCCACGATTTGGCGCGCGTACGCCAAGAACTCGCGCGTATCCGCCTCCGCCAGGGCCACCGCGATCCCAGTGATCGTGTGCATGTGAGGTCCGCCCTGCAGCCCGGGGAAGACCGCCCGATCCACGCGTTCGGCGTGCACCGCCCGGCACAGCAGCAAGCCGCCACGCGGGCCTCGCAGCGTCTTGTGCGTCGTGGTCGAGACGATGTCCGCATAGGGCACCGGGCTCTTGTGGCAGCCGGCCACGACCAGACCGGAGACGTGGGCGATATCGCTGACATGGTACGCGCCCACCTCGGCAGCGATCTGGCCGAAGATCTCGAAGTCGATCTCGCGGGGATAGGCCGTGGCTCCGGAGATGATGATCCGCGGCCGGTGGCGGCGCGCCAGCGCCGCGATCTGGTCATAGTCGAGCCGGCCGGTGGCCGGGTCGACGCTGTACTGCACGCTGGAGAAGAAGCGGCTGGTGGAACTGACCTTCCACCCGTGGGTGAGATGCCCGCCGTCCGTCAACGCCAGGCCCATCAAGGTCTCGCCCGGCTCGATCAAGGCGTTGTACGCAGCCAAGTTGGCCACCGACCCCGAGTAGGGCTGCACGTTGGCGTGTTCGGCCTTGAAGATCTTCTTGGCGCGCTCCACCGCCAGCGTCTCGATCAGATCGGTAACCTGCTGACCCTCGTAGTACCGGCGCCCCGGATACCCCTCGGAATACCTGTTGGTCAGGCAACTCCCCGTGGCCATCATCACCGCCCGCGAGACATAGTTCTCGGAGGGAATGAGGCGGAGCGTGCCGCTTTGCCGTGCCTCCTCCTGCCGGATGAGTTCGTACACCAGCGGGTCGTACTGCTCCAGAGCGGTGATCATGGTCCTCCTCTGTCGGATGGCACATCGCCGCATGCCAGCGGGACCGCGTTCCCTCCGGCATGCAAGCCGCGCCTGGCCGGCCGGCCAGTCTCGCTGGCGTGCTCGTCGGTCGGCCCGCAGGAACCGGCGCAGCGGGCCAATACGCAGTGAGCAAATACAAAGCCCCATGAGGATGCCGCGTCAAGCGGAGCCAGGCCCTGCCTGGCACGATTCGCGGCGGTCGCGTATGATCCTACCCGTCGCACAGCGGCGAAGACCCCGCCTGCGGCACCCTGCACAGCGCCTGCCAGGCTCCCCGGGCAGGCATCAGCGATACGGCTGGAGGCAGACGATGGCAGAACACGCGCTACCCCCGCCCGCCGGACGAACCTCGGCCGAACCCAGCTCGATCGTCGCGGTCTCGCGGGCCAAGGGGCTCGACCCGGCCCTGCTGTACCAAGCGGTCATCGAGCTGGCCGCCGAGGGGCTGCTCACCGCGACCTGTCTGGATGCAGCGGCGTGGATCCTGCTCACCCAACTCGGTCTGCCCCCGTACTTCTTCCGCAATCTGTCCCACGACGGCCTCAAGCGCGTGCTCCGCGCGATCGCCGGCAACCTGCACCGCGACGCCGGCCGGCTGATCCTGCGCAGCGAGGTCTCCGAGGCGCAGTTCGACGTCGACGGCGGGGTGCAGGCGCGCATCGCCACGCCTGCCAACCTGCAGCGCATGGAGGCCATCCTCGACCCGATCATGGCCGGCCACCGCGTCGCCTACTACTTCGGGCGCGAGCAGCAGTACCACACCTACATCATCTATCCGGAGACCTGCAAGGCCTGGGAGGATCTGGCCGAGGGCGAACCCCCCTTCGCCTTCAACCAGATCACCTCGGGTCCGCCAGCGCCCGAGCGCACCCGCCGGCGGTACGTGCGCTTCTGGCAGCGCTCCAGCCGCAGCGTCGTGCCGGTCGTCCAGGTCTCCCGCGCCGCGGACACGGACGAGACGCGCATCATGTTCCGCGAGGACTTCGGGTACTCGATCGTGCCCGTGGTCCGCCGGCTCACCGGCGACGAGGGGATCGTGCTCAACCGGGCGTACTGGGAGACCTACCGCACCCCCTCCGGACGGATCGAGTCGATCTGTTCGCTGTACCTGGCTGGGACTCCGGCGGCCCCGGCGCTGCGACGACTTGTCCGCCGGCTCCGGTGGCTGTTGGCCATCCACTCCGCCGGCTTCGAGGATCTGTACGTCAACCGCGTGCTGAGCTTCGAGGAGTTCATCTTCGCGATCGCGGCCGCCGCCTTCGTGCACAGCTTCATCCACAAGGAAGCGGGCCCCGACCGCGACATCATGGCTGGCCTGCAGCAGCAGCGCCTGCGCGACGCCTTGGCGCGCCAGATCTACGACTCGGCGCGCGCCGAATACACGCGCGGTACGATCGCCACCGCCATCCGCACCCAACCCGATCTGGTCAAGGAGCTGTTCCGGCTCTTCGATGCGCGCTTCAACCCGGCGCAGCAACCGCAGGGCGGTCGGCTGGACCTGGACGCCGCACTGGCGGCCTTCCGCCACCGCGTAGCCGTCCGTCTGGTCGAGGATCGCACCGCCGCCGACATCTTCGACTTCATGGCCCACCTGGTCACCCACGTGCTCAAGACCAATTTCTACAAGGAGCACAAGCGAGCCTTCGCGTTCCGGCTGTCGCCCGCGGTGCTGGATCCGCTGGTCTTCGCCGGCCCGGTGCACGGGCTGTTCTTCGTGGTGGGCTTCTATGCGGTGGGCACGCACATGCGCGCCGCCGATATCGCCCGGGGCGGCCTGCGTCTGATCCGCGTGACGCCCGCCAATCACGACAACGAGCTCGACGCCATGCCGCTGCTGAACTATGCCCTGGGACCGGTGGCGCAGCGGCTCAAGCACAAGGACATCGCCGAAAGCGGCGCCAAGGGCGTCATCGTGCCGTTCCCCGAGTACGCCAGCGACGGGCTCAACGCGACGCTGGACATCACCGAGGGCATGCTGGACCTGATGCAGCCTACCCGAGAGGTCGTCGACTACCTGGGACAGCGCGAGATGCTCTTCTTCGGACCGGACGAGGGCACGGCGCCGTTCATGGACGCGGTGGCGCTGCGGGCGCGCGCGCGCGGCTACCGCCACTGGCGCACGCTCACCACCGGCAAGAGCATCGGCGTCCCGCACGACGCGTACGGCCTGCTGCGCGACGGCCGCGTGTTCGGTCTGCTCCCGCGCGACAACGCCGGCACCGAGTTGGTGATCGAAGGCGAGTCCGTGCTGACCACGACCCGCAGCGCGGAGCTGGTGGATGCCATCGGCGACCAGATCGATGCCAGCGGCATGACGACCGTGGGGGTCGTAGCGTGCCTGCGGCGCGTGCTGTCCCATCTGGGGCTCGCCGAAGCGACCACCCACATGATGCTCACTGGCGGGCCCGATGGCGACTTGGGCGCGAACCAGATCCAGTCGGCGAAGGGACGTATCTGCCTGCTGGCCGACAGTGGCTCGGTCCTGTACGACCCGCAGGGACTGGACCGCC
>Ga0067045_1029056_pt1 | contig 24269 bp, 23 predicted proteins | sample TerdegcTABiofilm_FD_59184 | JGI IMG/M metagenome (GOLD analysis project Ga0067045, IMG submission 59184) | Combined Assembly of (Gp0054472, Gp0054536) Wastewater bioreactor microbial communities from Singapore -Terephthalate degrading... | reverse complement strand
GGGCGCGCTGCAGCGCCTGGCCGGTGCCCGCCGCGCGGTGCCGGCCCCGGCCCGTGCGCCCGGCAGCGCCCACTGACCCCCGAGCTCCCCAGGAGACAGACCCCATGAGTACCTACGTGTTGCAGGCCGAGGACGTGGCCATCCACTACGGCGGCGTCAAGGCGCTGGACGGCGTCGCGCTGACGCTGGAGAAAGGCCAGATCCGAGGCCTCATCGGCCCCAACGGGGCGGGCAAATCCACCGTCATCGACGCCATCACCGGGCGGCGGCGCCTGACCCGCGGGCGCGTGAGCCTGATGGGCGAGGACGTCAGCGCCCTGGGCGTGGTCGAGCGGCGCCTGCGTGGCCTCTCGCGCAGCTTCCAGCGCACCAGCATCTTCGGGGGCATGCGCGTGCGCCGCCAGGTCGAGCTGGCCTCGCACAAAAGCGGCGCCAGCGACTGCGAGGCCGACGCCCGCGCCGTGCTGCGCGAGCTGGACCTGGAGCGCCTGGGCGAGGCCGTGGCCGAAGACCTGGGCTACGGCGAACAGCGCCGCCTGGACCTGGCGCTGGCCCTGGTGGGACGGCCCAAGGTGCTCATGCTCGACGAGCCCATGGCGGGCCTGTCGGTCAAGGAGTCGCTGGACCTGGCGCAGCACCTGAAGGCGCTGACCTCGCGCTGGGACGTCTCGGTGCTGCTCGTCGAGCACGACATGGACGTGGTCTTCGGCATCTCGGACGCCGTCACCGTCTTCGAACTCGGCCGCGTCATCGCCAGCGGCGCACCGGCCGACGTGCGCGCCAACCCGCGCGTGCGCGAAGCCTACCTCGGGAGTGCCGCATGAACCCCTTGCTGGAGCTGAACAACGTCGATGCCTTCTACGGCTCGGCGCACATCCTGCACGGGCTGAGCCTGCAGGTGAACCCGGGCGAGCGCGTGGCGCTGGTCGGGCGCAACGGCGTGGGCAAGACCACGGTGGTCAACACCATCCTGGGGCTGGCGCAGATGAAGGGCGGGCAGGTGCGCTTTGGGCAGAGGGCGATCGCGCACCCGCGCACCTACCTGGCCGCGCAGCACGGCATCGTGGTGGTGCCCCAGGGGCGGCGCATCGTGGCCAACCTGACGGTCGAGGAGAACCTGCTGCTGGGGGCGGCCACGGGGCGCAAGGGCCCCTGGAGCGTGCCCGAGATCTACAAGCTGTTCCCGATCCTGCAGGAGCGGGCGCACACGCCGGGCACGGCGCTCTCGGGCGGGCAGCAGCAGATGCTGGCGGTGGGACGGGCGCTGATGGCCAACCCGGGGCTGATCCTGCTGGACGAGCCCACGGAGGGGCTGGCGCCGGTGATCGTGGACTTGTTGGCCGAGATATTCAACCGGGTGGCCGGGCAGGGCACGGCGCTGCTGCTGATCGAGCAGAACATGTCTTTGGTGGTGCGGGTGGCGCAGCGCTACCTGGCCATGGCCAAGGGCTCGGTGGTGGCGCAGGGGCCGGTGGTGCATTCGCGCCAGGGGCTTGAGGAGCTGGAGCGCCACGTGATGGTCTGAGGCCGGCGGTGGGGCAGCGACGCACGGACCAGCGCTCCTGCGGCAACCCAGCCCTCAGCCTTTGTCCTTCCCCTTTGTTCAACGGCTGCCGGACCGCTTCCGGCTTTCTCTCTCATTCCTACAAGGAGACATCCATGTTTGCTCGAAGAACTCTGGCACGCCTGATCACGGGCGCTGCTGTCGCCGCCTGTCTGCCCATGGGCGCGTGGGCGCAAGGCAAGGAGCCCGTCAAGGTGGGCCTCGTCACTTCCAAGACGGGCGTCTGGGCGGAGATGGGCGAAGAGGTTGCGCGTGGTATCAAGTTCGCGATCGACGAGGCCAACGCGGCAGGTGGCGTCGATGGTCGCCGCATCGAGGTCGCTGAAGGCGACGACGAGGGCACCCCCGACGCTGGCCGTCGCGCCGCCGAGAAGCTGGCCCGCGAAGGCCACAACCTGCTGATCGGCTCGATCGGTTCGGCGGTCTCGTTGGCGATCATGCAGAGCCTGGACCGCTGGGACGCGGCCTACTTCGCCACCATCAGCAAGAGCGACAAGATCACCGGCGACACCTGCAAGGCCCGCGCCATCCGGACGGTGCAGTCCGATGCCATCGACATCGCCATGATCAACAAATGGGCGGCCAATCTCAAGGGCGACAACTTTGCGGTGATCGCCTCGGACTATGCCTGGGGCCACGATTCCGCTTCGTCCTTCAAGAAGGCGGTCGAAGGCAAGGGCAAGAAGGTGGTGCTGAACCTGTTTGTGCCGCTCGGCACCAAGGACTACTCGCCTTACATCGCCCAACTCAAGGCGGCCAAGGTCGACACCATCTGGGCGGCGATCCCCGCCCGGGACGGCATTGCCTTCATGAAGCAGGCCGGCGAGTTCGGCCTGATGCCCCAGACCCCCGTGCTGGGCCACGCCATGCTGTCGGACTTCATGGTGCGCGGCACCAGCAACTTCCAGGAAAACATGGTCGGCACGCTCGGTTATGGGCCTGACTTCGACTACCCGCGCAACAAGGCCTTTGTCGCCGCCTGGCGCGCGAAGTTCAACCGCCCGCCGACCGAGACCGAGGGCCTGGGCTACCTGGGGGCCGCGGTGATGCTGGAAGGCGTGAAGCTGGCCAAGAGCCCGAAGCCGGCCGAGGTGATGGCGGCGCTGCGGGGCGCCCAGGTCGACACCGTCCTGGGCAAGCTCACGGTGCGTGCGGCCGACAACCAACTGCTCGTGCCCAACTTCATCGCCCGTGTGAAGAACGTGGGCGGCCAGATGCGACCGGTGGTGGAAGAGGTGTTCGAGCCGTCCAACGCACCCGCCGCTGCACCGGCGTGCCGTCTCTGACCTGAACACCGGCCAGCCACCCTCCGGTGGCTGGCGGTTGTGTACCCCCTTTCATGAGAAGGCATATGGCAAACAATCAGGCAGTGCGGCGGACGGAGGCGTTCGACGTGGTCGTCATCGGCGGCGGTGGCTCCGGCATGGCGGCGGCGATCTCGGCCGCCGAGAACGGTGCGCGCGTCGTCCTGCTGGAAAAGAACCCGCACCTGGGTGGCACCACCCGCCTGTCGGTCGGCTCGATCACCGCCACCGGCACCCGCTTCCAGAAAGCCAAGGGCATTGCCGACACGCCCGACGAGCATTTCAACGACATGTCGCTGTTCCTGTCGCCGGAACTCGCGGCCAAGGAAAACCTGGAACTGCGGCGCGTGCTCGTGGACCACGTGCCCGAGACGCTGGAGTGGCTGATCGGCATCGGGCTGTGCTTCTACGGCCCCATGCCCGAGCCACCGCACCAGAAACCGCGCATGCACAACGTGCTGCCCAATTCGCGCGCCTACGCCTACTACCTGGAGAAGGAATGCCGCCGCCAGGGCGTGGACATCCGGCTGAACGCCCGTGTGGACCGGCTGCTGCGCGACGGCGACCGCATCACCGGGGTCGAGGCCCACGACGGCCGCGGCCCGGTGACGCTGCAGGCCCGGGGCGGGGTGATCATCGCCAGCGGCGACTTCAGCGCCAGCGGCGACTTCAAGCGCGAGCACGTGCCGCACGCCGCGCACGTGGACGCGATCAATCCGGCCAGCACCGGCGACGGTCACCAACTCGCCCAGCGCGTCGGCGGCTTCATCAAGAACCCCGAGGTCATGTGGGGGCCGAGCCTGCGCTTCAAGGCGCCGCCGGTCGAGACGCTGCTGCGCCGCCTGCCGCCCTCGCGCTGGGTGACGCGGCCGATGCAGTTCGCGCTGATGAACCTGCCGCTGTGGATGTTCCGCCCCTTCGTCACCCGCTTCATGACCGCCTCGCTCGCGCCCGAACCGTCGATGCTGCGTGCCGGCGCGATCCTGGTGAACCGGCGCGGCGAGCGCTTCGCCGACGAGCTGTCGCGCCCCGAGCTGCAGGTGCCCCACCAACCCGGCAAAGAGGCTTTCCTGGTGTTCGACGACGCGCTGGCCAAGGCCTTCGAGGATTGGCCCAACTTCGTCTCGACCGCGCCGGGCGTGGCCTATGCCTACCTGCGCGACTACAAGGCCACGCGGCCCGACCTGTACCACGAGGCGCCCACGCTGGCCGGGCTGGCCGATCGCCTGGGCGTGCCGGCGCAGGTGCTGGAGCGCCAGGTGCGTGACTTCAACGACCAGCTCCCGCCCGGCGACACCCGCCCCGGCCTGCGCCGCGGCCCCTTCTACGCCCTGGGGCCAGTGCTGAGCTGGATCGTGTTCACCGAAGGCGGGCTCGCCGTGACGGTGCGCCACGAGGTGACGCAAACCGATGGCCGGGTCATGCCCGGGCTGTATGCGGCCGGCTCGGCCGGGCAGGGCGGGACCATCCTCGCCGGCCACGGGCACCACATCGGCTGGGCCATGACCTCGGGCCGGCGCGCCGGCCGCTTCGCGGCGGAGCGCGCGCGGCAGGCCTGAGCAACGGGCGCCCACCTTTCCGCCAAACCAAGGACTCTTTTGCATGAATACCCCCACTTACCCCGTCGTCCAGTTCCTGGTGGCCCGCGGCAAGGGCGTCGCCCTGGCCCTGTCGCTGCTGGTGCTGATTGCTGCCTGGGCCGGTGGCCTGGCCACCGGCCAGCTCTGGCTCGCCCTGGCCGGCACCGCGGCGGCCGGGGTGCTGCTCGGCCTGCTGCTGAGCTACGTCGAGGTGCTGCGCATCATCGCCGACACCCTGCTGCCCAAGTACTGAACACGACGGCGAGGAACACACGATGACCCCATCGAACGATGCCGACGTGCTGGTGGTCGGCGCCGGCCTGGCCGGGCTGTCCGCCGCCAACCGCGCTGCGCAGGCCGGCCTCAAAGTGCTGGTGCTGGAAAAAAGCACGGACGAGGCCTACCTGTGCAACAGCCGCTACACCGGCGGGCTGTTTCACATCGCCATGGACGACATGGCCGGTGAGCCCGACTGGGTGCGCGCCAATCTGGAGCGCACCACGCGCGGCACCACCGACCCGGTTCTGGCCGCCGCGCTGACCGGCAACGCCCGGCGCACGCTGCGCTGGCTCGCAAGCCTGGGCGTGCGCTTCATCAAGGCCGGCCCCGACGGCCTGCGCCAGAACGCGCTGTCGCCGCCGGGCGTGCGCCAGACCGGCCTGAACTGGAAGGGCCGTGCCGGCGACGTGATGCTGCGCACCCTGGCCGAGAGCCTGCAACGCCTGGGTGGCCGCTTGCAGCGCGGCGTGCAGGCCCGGCAACTGGTCATGGAAGACGGGCGCTGCGCCGGCATCGAGGTGCTGGTCGACGGCGCCCCGCGCACGCTGCGGGCGCAGGCCGTGGTGATCGCCGACGGCGGCTTCCAGGGCAACCTGGCGCTGTTGCGCCACCACGTCTGCGCGCACCCCGAGCGGCTGTTGCAGCGCAACGCGCAAACCGGCCAGGGCGATGGCCTGCGCATGGCCGAGGCCGTGGGCGCCCGCCTGGTCGGCACCGACCGTTTCTACGGCCACGTGCAGCACCGCCGCGCCATGACCGATGGCGCGCTCTGGCCCTACCCGGTGCTCGACTCGCTGGCCACGGCGGGCCTGGTGCTCGACGCCAGCGGCCGGCGCTTCTGCGACGAGGGCCTGGGCGGTGTGTACGTCACCAACGCCATCGCGCAACTGGACGACCCCCTGTCGGCGGTGATCGTGTTCGACGACGCGACCTGGAACGGGCCGGGCCGCGACTGGCTGCTGCCCGCCAACCCCTACCTGCTGAGCGCGGGCGGCAGCCTGGTCACGGCGCCGACGCTCGATGCCCTGGCCGGGCAACTGGGCCTGCCGCCGGCCACCCTGGCCGACACCGTCGCCCGCTACAACGCGCTGGCCGACGGCGGCCCGGCCGAGGGCCAGCCGCCCCGCACCACCACCGCCTACCGGGCCTGGCCGGTGCGCCAGGGGCCGTTCCACGCGGTCGAGGTCTGCGCGGGCATCACCTACACCATGGGCGGCATCGCCACCGACGGCCAGGCGCGCGTGCTCGGCCAGGGCGGCCAGCCGATCGACGGCCTCTATGCCGCGGGCGCCTGCACCGGCGGCCTGGAAGGCGGGGGCGAAGCGGCCGGCTATTCGGGCGGGCTGTCCAAGTCGAGCGTCTTCGGCATGCTGGCCGGCGAGCACCTGGCCGCCACGCTGCGCGCCGCGGCGTGAGGGCGCATCAGGAGGAAACGAGATGAGCGAGCAAGAACACTGGGACCGCGAGACCGACCTGTTGGTCATCGGCGGTGGCGCGGCGGGCATGGCCACGGCGCTGGTCGCGGCACTGGAAGGGCTGCGGCCCCTGCTGGTGGAAAAAACCGATCAAGTCGGCGGCACCATGTCCACCTCGGCCGGCACGGTCTGGATTCCCGGCAACCGCCAGAGCCGCGACGCGGGCTACGGCGACACCGAGGCCGCAGCGGCGGCCTACATGGACGCGCTGATCGGCGCGCCCGACCACACCGGCATCCGTGCTGCCTACCTGCGCACCGGGCCGCAGGCGATCGATTACCTGCGCCAGCGCAGCGAGGTGCGCTTCGTGCCCAGCGGCAAGCACCCCGACTACCGCGACATGCCGGGTGCGGCGGTCTCGGGGCGGGCCCTGGCACCGGAAATGTTCGATGGCCGCCGGCTCGGCCGCGATTTCGAGCGCATCCGCCCGCCGATTCCCGAGTTCCTGGTGCTGGGCGGGATGATGGCTGGCAAGGACGACATCCCCCGGCTGATCAACCGCTTCCAATCGGTGGGCAACTTCGTCTACGCCGGGCGGCTGTTCCTGCGCTACCTGACCGACCGCCTGCGCTACTCGCGCGGCACGCGGGTGGTGATGGGCAACGCGCTGGCGGCACGCCTGTTCTACAGCCTGCGGCAGCAGAACGTTCCGGTGCTGTTCGAGACGACGGTGCAGTCGCTGGTGCGGCGCGGCGGCGCCGTGGCGGGTGCGGTGCTGCGGACGGGTGACGGACAAACGCTGCGGGTGCGCGCCACGCGCGGCGTCGTGATCGCCACCGGCGGCTATGGGCACAACGCGGGACTGCGGGCGCGCTTCATGCCGCGTCCCACGCCCGAGCTGAGCGTGGCCTGCGCCAGCAACACCGGCGACGGCATCGAGCTGGGCCTGGCCGAAGGGGGCACGGTGGCGCCCGACACCCAGGGCCCCGGCGCGTTCTGGACCCCGGTATCGGTGACGCGCCGGGTCGACGGCAGCCGGGGCGTGTTTCCCCACCTCTCGCTGGACCGCGCCAAGCCCGGGCTGATCGCGGTCAACAGCGCGGGCCGGCGCTTCGTCAACGAAGCCCACTCGTACCACGACTTCGTCGAGGGCATGTACGCCTCCCATCGCGAGGTGCCCACGATGCCCGCCCACCTGATCTGCGAGGCCGGGTTCGTCCGGCGCTACGGCCTGGGTCACGTGTATCCCGGAACCACCGACCTGGGGCCGGCCGAACGGGCGGGTTACCTGGTGACGGCGCCCACGCTGGCGCGCCTGGCCGAGCGCATCCAGGTGCCGGTCGAGGCCCTGCAGGCCACGGTCGCGCGCTACAACGACATGGCGCGGCAGGGCCGTGACCTGGACTTCGGCAAGGGCGACACCGAGCTCAACCGTTTCAACGGCGATCCCACCCAACAGCCCAACCCCTGCCTGCGGCCGATCGAGCAAGGGCCGTTCGTGGCCCTGGCGGTCTGGCCAGCCGAGATCGCGACCTCCACGGGCCTGCAGACCAACGCCGACGGCCAGGTGCTGGCCACTGATGGGACGCCCATCGCCGGGCTGTACGCGGCCGGCAACGACATGGCCTCGATCATGATGGGCACCTACCCCGGGCCCGGCACCACGCTCGGGCCCGCACTGACCTTCGGCTACCGGGTGGCCATGCATGCCGCCGGCCGGCCCGTGGATGCTGCGACCGGAAACGGAGGCCAGCCATGAGCGACACCCCCTACCTGCAGCGCACGTTCGGCCTGTCCCGGCGCACCGCCCTGCTGACGGGCGCCGGGCGCGGCATCGGGCGCGCCGTGGCCCTGGCGCTTGGGCATGCCGGCGCGCGCGTGGTGGTCAACGACCGCCGTCCCGAGGACTGCGAGGAAACGCTCGGGCTGCTGCGCCAGGCGGGAGCAGAGGCCCGCGCCGCCGCCTTCGACGTGTCCGACCGCGCGGCGGTGATGGCTGCCCAGCACGAGCTGGATGCCGACGGCTGGTCGGTCGACATCCTGGTCAGCAACGCTGGCGTGCAGAACCGCAAGCCGCTGCTGGAGATGCGGATGGAGGAATGGCAGGCCCTGATGGACGTTCACGTGCACGGCGCGTTGCACTGCACCCAGGCCTTCCTGCCCGGTATGTGCAGCCGGGGCTTCGGCCGCGTGGTGATGATGTCTTCGGTATCGGCCGTGGCCACCATGCCGCTGATCGCTGCGTATTCCACCGCCAAGGCCTCGCTGGCTGCGCTGGCGCGTGCGATCGCCGTCGAGTACGGCCCCTATGGCGTGACGGCCAACGCGGTCGCCCCGGGCTTTGTGCGCACCGACTTCACCGTCGGCCTGCAGCAGCGCGAGGGCTTTGAGCACTTCCTGCAGGAGGCGGTGCCCTGCGCGCGCTGGGCGGTGCCCGAGGACATCGCGCCGGCGGTGCTGTTTCTGACTTCGCCGGGTGGCAGCTTCGTCAATGGTCAGCTGCTGGCCATCGATGGCGGCATGCTGGCGCGCATGTGAGCCCGTTGCCGGGCGCACGTTCAGGCCGGGGTCAGTGTCACGGCCGCGCCAGTGCGCGCGGCCTCGTGCACAGCCAGGGTGGTCTGCAGGGTGCGAAGTCCATCGCGTCCGCTGCACACGGGCTTCTCGCGGCCTTCGGCCACCGCGCGCAGATGGCGCAACTGTTCGGCGTAGGGGTCCAGGCGGTGCAGCGGCGTGCGCGCCTGGCTCAGCGGCTCGTGCCAGCCGCGGGCGCCCTGGTAGCGGAACAGCTGCAGCCGCGGCACCGTGAGCGACCCTTCGGTGCCGGTCAGGAAGATCGAATCCACGTCCTGCTGGGCGTAGTGGTCGGCCTCGCCAGCGGCCAGATCCCAGTTCCAGGGCGCCACGGCGGCGTCGCTGACCACGAGGGTGGCCAGGGCGCCGTTCTCGAAGCGCAGCATTGCGGTGGCCGTGTCCTCGACCTCGAAGCCGCGGACCCGGTTCGATGTCTGCGCCTGGACCGACACCACCTCGCCCAGCAGAAAGCGCAACAGGTCGATGTCGTGAATCATGTTGATCAGCACCGGTCCACCGCCCAGGGTGCGTCGCCAGGCGGCCTCGAAGTAGCTGTCGGGCTTGAGCCAGGTGGCCATGGCCGTGGCGCTGACCGGTTGCCCCAGTGCGCCTTGCGCGATCAGCGCGCGCGCCTGGCGCAGGATGGGGTTGTGGCGGCGTTGGTGGCCGACCATCAGCGGCACGCCGGCCGCTTCGGCGGCCTCGCACAGCCGGGCTGCGTCGGCCACCGTGTCGGCCACCGGCTTTTCGACCAGCACCGGCAGGCCGCGTTCGATGCAGGCCACGCCCAGGTCGGTGTGGGTGTGGTTGGGCGTGGCGACGATGACCGCACGGGCGTGGCCGCGGTCCAGCAGCTCAAGGGGGTCGGCGGACCAGGGAGCCCCCAGCTCCGCCGCCAGGGCGCGGCTGGCGTCGGCCGGGTCGGCGATGCCGGCCAGGGTCACGTCGGGGTGGCGAACGATGCGTTCGATGTGCATGCGGCCGATGGCGCCGCAGCCCATCACGAGCACGGGCAGGCGGGCGGCGGAAGCCGGGGAAGGTGTGTTCATGGCAGAGGTCGGTTGCGGATGGGCGGGGGGCGGCAGGTCGGCTCAGACGCCGCGGCCACCGGACAGGTCGTAGCTGGCGCCGGTGGAGAACGAGCATTCTTCCGAGCACAGCCAGGTGACCAGTGCCGCCGCCTCGTCCAGGGTGCCGGGGCGGCCCAGGGGGATGCGCGCGAGCGCGGCGGCCATGTACTCGGGCGTGAGCTGCTCCAGCAGTTCGGTGGCGATCAGGGCCGGCGTGATGGCATTGACCAGCACCCCGCTGCCCGCCAGATCCTTGCCCATCGATTTGGTCAGGCCCACCACGCCCGCCTTGGTGGCGGCATAGGGCCCCAGGTGCCTGGGCCCCTCGTTCGCGGTCACGGACGCGATGTTGACGATGCGGCCCCAGCCGTTGCGCTGCAGGTGCGGGGTGGCGGCGCGCGAGACCAGGAAGCTGCCGGTGAGGTTGATGCGGACCACGCGCTCCCATTGCGCCACCTCGGTTTCCCAGAAGGGGCCGTTGGGGCCGACGATGCCCGCGCCGTTGACCAGGATGTCCAGCCGCTGCCACCGCGCCACCGTCTCGGCCATCGCCGCCTCGATGGCCGCTGCATCGCCGACGTCCACGGTCTGGATCAGCACCCGGTCGCCGTGCCGCGCGTGGCAGCGGGCCAGTTTGCCGCCATCGATGTCCCAGATGGCCACGCGTGCGCCCTCGCGCACCAGGCGGTCCACCACGGCCAGGCCGATGCCCGACGCGCCACCGGTCACCAGGGCCACGCGGTCCTGAAACCTGAGCGAATGCCCGTTCGACATGCTGTCTGTCTCCTCTGATTTTTGAAACGCCCAGTGTCCCGGATCAGGTATATCTGCAGAAATGACTTCTTCTTATAGTCAATACACTTTTCGCAATACGTGGAGACGCTCACGATGTCAATGGACTGGACCCACCGGCTGCGCCTGCGCAACCTCCAGATGCTGCTGAGCCTGGCGCAGACCGGCAACATGAGCCTGAGCGCCGAGGCGCTGCACACCACGCAGCCGGGGCTGTCCAAATGGCTCAAGGAACTGGAAGACGACATCGGGTTGCCGCTGTTCACGCGCCACGCCCGCGGATTGCGACCCACCACCTATGGCCAGGTGCTCATCGAACACGCACGCCGCGTCGAGGCGCATCTGGACACCGCCCGTGAGGACATGCGGCTGATGCGCGAAGGCAGCAGCGGCATCGTCACCATCGGGTTCGCCGGGGTTTCCTCGGTGGATACCGTGCCAATGGCGGTGCTGCGCATCGTGGACAAGGTCCCCAACGCCCATGTGCGGCTGATCGAGAACAACCTCGACAACCTGATCAACGCACTCCACGCGGGCGAAATGGACATCGTGGTCGGACCGGGCGAGGCCAGTTCGTTGCTGCCCCAGGTGCGCTCGGAAACGCTGTACGCCGAGCCCATTCATGTCGTGGCGCGCCATGACCACCCGATCTTCGGCTTGCCGGAGATCACCTGGGACGACGTGCTCGCCTATCCCTGGGCGCTGTGGGCCAAAGGCACACCGGTGCGCCGTGCGTTCGACAAAGCGCTGGCAGAGATTGGGCGCTACCCACCGGTCCACCACGTGGAGTCCAACTCGGCCACACTCAACGTGACCTTGCTGCTGCACAGCGACATGATCGGCGTCACTTCACGACGGCCCGCATCCCGCTGGGAGCGCCTGAACCTGTTGTCCATCATCCCCCTGAGCCTGGGGGTGCTGGGGTCCATCTCCATGTATTGGCGCGAGGACTCGGTGAACCGGGTCGCGGTGCGGGCAGCCCTGGAGTCGATCCGCGAGGTCGGTCGCGACGGTCTCCTGGACTGACGGGCCTTTTACGGGCCGTTTCCCAGACCGGCTTCAGGCAGGCTGCAGCGCCAGTTGCGCAAAGCGCGGCAGCACGGAGGCGGCCTCCGGAGTGGGTTTGAGCGCGTCCGCGATGGCGGCCGCATCCAGGCCTTCGCGGGCCAGGGTGGGCTGCAGGCCTTCCAGGTACAGGCGCAGCGCCGCATCGGAGAACTCGGGGTGGAACTGCACGCCCCAGGCGCGTTCGCCGATGCGGAAAGCGTGGTGGCTTTCGTGGGCGCTGCTGGCCAGCAAGGTGGCGCCCGCTGGCAACGCGCGCACCGACTGCCAGTGCACCGCCTGGGCCGCAAAGCGGGTGGGCAGCGCGCCCAGCAAAGGGTCGTGCACGGCCTGCGGCGTGCGGGTGACGGTCACGGTGCCGATCTCCACCCCGTCCGGATGGTGCGCCACGGTGCCACCGAGCGCGTGCGCCAGCAACTGGTGGCCGTAGCAGATGCCCAGCGTGGGCACACCCAGCGCCACGGCCGTCTGCAGCCAGGGCACCAGCGCTTCGCTCCAGGGTTCGCGGTCGCTGACCATGGCGTGCGACCCGGTGATCACGACGCCGCTGAAGGTGTCGGGTGCCGGTGGCACCCCGGTGCGGGCGTCGTGGGCCATGGCGGTGGCACCGCCGGCGCTCAGACCGGACGCGATCCAGTCGTCGAAGTCGCCCAGGCGTTCGCGGATGTGGGCGTGCGTGGCGCCGGTCTTGAGGATGAGGAGGGGCCGGGCAGTGCGGGGCGAGGTCATGCCCGATTCTAGGAATCGGGCGCCCGGGCGATTCGGCCGGCCAAAAAAAAGCCCGTCACCAGGACGGGCCAGAGGAGCCGGGGGCCGGCGTCTCAGTGCAGCAGGGCCATCGGGCCCGAAGGCAGCTCTTCCGGTGCGTGGTTGGGGTGGTGTTCGACGAAGAAGCGCAGCTTGTGATCGAGCCGGGCGACGCGGTTGTGAGCGATGTTTTCGCAGTGGTGCTTGGCGATCAGGTTGAACAGCTTGCCGCGCAGGAACCACAGGTCCTTGGGGGTCTGGGCCGAGATCAGGGCGGCGTGCAGGCGCGTGCGCAGCGGGTCCTGGATGTCGGCCATCGCGTCATGGAACTCGTCCACGAGGAAATCCAGCTCCAGGACTTGCGTGTCGAGCTGCGAATCGCTGGCAGCGGGCTTCTTGTTGAACCAGGGCAGTTTGAAAAACATACCGAACTCCGTCAGGCAAAAGGGGCACGGAGGCTTTCTCCGGCTTTCCCGTCTGATCGGCGCCCGGGCGCGCGCCTTGAGTCGGCAAAAGGGAAAAGACGGTCTGAAACCGACAGGCGGTCGCCGGTTTTTTCAAACGTCAGTCAATGGTTGTCAACCTGGAAAGCGCACCCGAAACGAAAGCACTCAGGCATGTCGGCGGGGGCGAAAAGGGGACATGTACCGTTTTCGGGCGGGTCGCGTTTTTCTTGAGAACTTTCGGCTGCCCTGCCAGCCGGTGGCTGCGCGGTTCAGCCCGCGCTGGCCACCACCCGCAGCACTTCGCTGCCATAGGCTTCGAGCTTTTTGGCGCCGATGCCGCTGACCCCTTCCAGGTCCGACAGGCGTTGTGGTTGCCGTTCGGCAATGGCGCGCAGGGTGCTGTCGTGAAAGATCACGAAGGCCGGCAGGTTGTGCTCGCGCGCAACCTCGGCGCGCCAGGCGCGCAGGGCGTCCAGGCATTCGCGCTGCGCCAGCGTGAGCGGCAGGCCGTCGGTGGCCGTTGGCGCGGCGCGGCGCGCGCGGGAGGGCTTGCCCTTTTCGGTCGCGGTGCGCAGCCACACCTGGGTGTCGCCCTTGAGGATGGGGCGCGCCGCGTCGGCCAGCGACAGGGTGTTGTACGGGGGCTCCTGCACCTGCACGGCTTCGCGTGCGATGAGCTGGCGCAGCAGGGCGCGCCATTGCGATTCGGACAGGTCGGCGCCGATCCCGAAGGTGCTGAGCTTCTCGTGCCCGTACTGGGTCACCTTGTCGGTGGTTTTTCCGCGCAGGATGTCGGTGATGTGGCCGGCGCCGAAGGCGTGGCCGCTGGCCTGCTGCACGCGGTAGATGCACGAAAGCAGCTTGCGCGCGGCTTCGGTGGCATCGTGCAGCGCGGGCGGGTTCAGGCAGTTGTCGCAGTTCATGCAGACCGGGCGCAGCCGCCCCGCTGCCGGTCCACCCGAAGGCGGGATGGCCCCCTCGGGGGGCTGCGACCCGCGCGCCGACGCAGCGTCGGGGCCGGTGTACTGCTCGCCGAAGTAGTCGAGCAGGCGCACGCGCCGGCAGTCGCTGGCCTCGGTCAGCGCCAGCAGGGCGTCCAGCTTGCCGCGCAGCACCTGCTTGAATTCGTCGCCGGCCGGGCTTTCATCGATCATGCGGCGCTGGTTGACCACGTCCTGCAGGCCGTAGGCCATCCAGGCGTTGGCCGGCTCGCCGTCGCGGCCGGCGCGGCCGGTCTCCTGGTAGTAGCCCTCGATGTTCTTGGGCATGTCCAGGTGGGCCACGAAGCGCACATCGGGTTTGTCGATGCCCATGCCGAAGGCGATGGTGGCCACCATGATCAGGCCCTCTTCGCGCAGGAAGCGGTCCTGGTGGCGCTGGCGCGTGGCGGCGTCCAGCCCGGCGTGGTAGGGCAGGGCGGTCAGGCCGTGGGCGCAGAGCTGCGCGGCGATGTCCTCCACCCGCTTGCGCGACTGGCAGTAGACGATGCCGGCGTCGTGGCGGCCCTGGCCGTCGGTGTGTTCGTCGCGGATGAAGCGCAGCAACTGCTGCGTGCCGTCCTGGCGCTCGACGATGGTGTAGCGGATATTGGGCCGGTCGAAGCTGCTGACGAAGCGCCGCGCGTCCTGCAGCTGCAGGTGGGCCACGATGTCCTCGCGCGTCAGGTCGTCGGCGGTGGCGGTCAGGGCGATGCGGGGCACGCCCGCGTAGCGCTCGGCCAGCACCACCAGTTCGCGGTATTCGGGCCGGAAGTCGTGCCCCCACTGGCTCACGCAGTGCGCCTCGTCGATGGCGAACAGCGACAGCAGGCCACGTTCGTGCAGCGAATCGAGCAGGGCCAGGAAGCGCGGCGTGGTCAGCCGCTCGGGCGCGGCGTACAGCATCGTGATGTCGCCCTTGAGCAGCCGGCGTTCGATCTGCTGCGCCTCGTCGCCGGTGAGGCTGGAGTTGAGAAAGGCCGCGTCGACGCCGGCTTCGAGCAGCGCGCCGACCTGGTCGTGCATCAGCGCGATCAGGGGCGACACCACGATGCTCACGCCCTGGCCCGCGCGCTGGCGCACGATGGCCGGGATCTGGTAACAAAGGCTCTTGCCGCCGCCGGTGGGCATCAGCACCAGCGCGTCGCCGCCTTCGCTCACGTGCGTGACGATCTGCGCCTGCGGACCCCGGAAGGCGTCGTAACCGAACACCTCCTGCAGAACCGCGGCGCAGGCTTCGAGTGTTTCGCCTTCGGCCGAGATGTCGATCACATCTGTTCCCACGGCAACCCTTCAAAGCGCCAGCCATTGAGCGTGCTGCGTTTGAAGGATTCGTTCAGATCGCCCTCGAAGCCATGGACAACGTGGTTCACGGCGGTGAAGCCCGCCTTTTCCAGGGCGGTGCCCGCGTCCAGCGTGCGTTTGCCGCTGCGGCAGATGAGCAGGATGGGCCGGTCCCGGCCGCCCGCTTCGCGTTCCACCGCCGCCGCGAAGCGCGTGGCATCGGGCGTGAGGTCGGGGTATTCGTACCAGGGAATGTTTTCCACGCCGGGTGGCCGCCCGACGTAGAGCGACTCGATTTCCATGCGCACGTCGACGAACAGCGGCGGTTCCTGGCCCAGGGCGGTGCGGCTTTCGGTCTCGGCCTGCAACCAGGCCCAGGCTTCCGTGGGGGTCAGGTGTCTCATCCCGCTATTGTCGGGCACCGCGGGCAGCGGTCGCCGCGACGCCGGCCCGGCCATGGCCCGACAACCCGCAGGGCAGGGCTCAGCTTTCTACAATCGCGGGATCATGAACACCCCCGTCTACACCCGCGCCCAGGCGCTGCCCGAGATCCTGTCCCATCGCATCGCCATTCTCGACGGCGCCATGGGCACCATGATCCAGCGCTTCAAGCTGGGCGAGGCGCAGTACCGCGGTGAGCGGTTCAAGGACTTCCACAAGGACGTCAAGGGCAACAACGAGCTGCTGAGCCTCACGCGGCCCGACGTGATCCGCGACATCCACGAAGGCTACCTGGCGGCCGGTGCCGACCTGATCGAGACCAACACCTTCGGCGCCACCACCATCGCTCAGGAAGACTACGACATGGCCGGGCTGGCCTACGAGATGAACGTGGCCTCGGCCCGCATCGCGCGTGCCGCCTGCGACAAATACAGCACGCCCGACAAGCCGCGTTTCGTGGCCGGCGCCCTGGGCCCGACGCCCAAGACCGCCAGCATCAGCCCCGACGTGAACGACGCCGGCGCCCGCAACGTCACGTTCGAGCAGTTGCGCGCGGCCTACCTGGAGCAGATCGAAGGCCTGGTCGAGGGCGGGGCCGACGTGCTGCTGGTAGAGACCATCTTCGACACGCTCAACGCCAAGGCCGCGCTGTTCGCCATCGACGAGTTCTTCGAGAAGAGCGGCGAGCGCCTGCCGGTGATCATCAGCGGCACCGTGACCGACGCGTCCGGCCGCATCCTCAGCGGCCAGACCGTCACCGCCTTCTGGGCCAGCGTGCGCCACATCCAGCCCCTGGCCGTGGGCCTGAACTGCGCGCTCGGCGCCACGCTGATGCGCCCCTACATCCAGGAACTGGCCAAGGTCGCGGGCGACACCTTCATCAGCTGCTACCCCAACGCCGGCCTGCCCAACCCCATGAGCGACACCGGCTTCGACGAGACGCCGGACGTCACCAGCCGCCTGCTGCGCGAGTTCGCGGCCGAAGGCCTGGTGAACATCGTGGGCGGCTGCTGCGGCACCACGCCGCAGCACATCGGCGCCATCCACGATGCGGTGTCGAAGCAGACGCCGCGCACGGTGTTCTACCCGGAAGCCGCCTGACCCGGGCCGGGCCTGGCCCGCATGACACGCCGCGGCATTGACGCGCTGAAGGCTGGGCTGCCCTTTGCGCTGGTGGCGGCGTGGGCCGCCTGGGCGGTGTGGGGGTTCTCCTGGTTCGGGTTGTATGAAATCAACCCGGACGAGGGGCTCAATCTCGCCAAGGCGGCCCTGGTGGGGGCCGGGCACGACCTGTATGCCGATATCTGGAGCGATCAGCCGCCGCTGCTGACCCACGCCCTGGCGCTGGTGCAGCAACTGTTTCCCTGGAGCGTGACGGCCGCCCGGTGTCTGGTTCTGGCCAGCGCCTGCCTGCTGCTGGGCGCGCTCTACAGCCTGGTGCAGCGCCTGCACGGCCGGGCGGCGGCCCTGGCGACCTTGCTGCTGCTGATGACGGCACCGCTGTTCGTGCAGCTGTCGGTGTCGGTCATGGTGGGCCTGCCCGCCATCGCGCTGGCGGTGCTGGCGATGGACCTCGCGTCCCGGCGCTGGGGGATGACCGGTGCGGCGCTGGCCGGCGGGGTGTTCGCGCTGTCGCTGCAGACCAAGCTGTTTACCGGCCTGATGGCGCCGGCCCTGTTGCTGCTGCTCTGGCAATGCCGTGCGTCCGAGGGGCTGCGGCGCCAGTGGGGTGCGCTGGGGGCTTTCGGGGTTGCCGCTGCCGCCGGGCTGGCCTTTGTGGCCGCATCGGCGGGCGAGGCGTTTTTCGACCAGTTGTTGCGACCGCACGTGGCGCAGGAACTGCGCCAGGCGCACGACTGGCGGCTGAGTGCCGAAGCCATCTGGGCGGTGCTGTCGCAGCAGCGGATGCTGGGCATCGCGGGTCTGGCCGGCCTGCTCTGGTGGGGCTGGCGCAGGCCCGGACACAGCGGGGCGGTGCTGCTCTGGCTGGGGGTACCGGCGGTGGCCTTGGTAGGACACACACCGGTGTGGTTTCACCAGGTGTTGCTGTTGCTGCCGCCCCTGGCCTGGCTGGGGGGCGTGGCGCTGGCAGCACTGGTGACGCGGTTGTGGTCGACCGGCGCCCGCGCCGGACGAGCGCTGGCGATGGCGCTGCCCGCCGCCCTGGCCGGCGGCGCCGTGTGGCTGGTGCAGGCCTTGCCGGCCCCCGATGCCGGCGCGCTCAAGGTCTCCATGGGCGAGGCGCTGCGGCGTTTTGCGCCCCTGGGGGGCTACGTGGTCACCGATTCGCCCATGGACGCTTTCCGGGCCGGGCTGCTGGTGCCGCCGTCGCTGGCGGTGTATTCGCACAAACGTGTGCTGGTGGGCGCGATCACGCCCGACGACGTGTTGCAGGCCCTGCAGACCTGGCGGCCGCCGCAGGTGGCGTTCCGCCGATTTCCGGTCGATCCGCAGGTGCGGCGCTACCTGGTGGACCACTACGTGCAGACGACCGCCTGGGGGGCGGCCGAACACCACGTGATCCGCCAGCCCGACGTGCCGGTGCCCGGCCCTGCGGTGCTGGGCGCACGCTGGCGCGACCTCACCCAGGGCTTGGTCGCCACGGGTGTGCAGGGCGGTTATGCCGCGGCGGTGTCGGCCGATGGGGCTCGGCGCCATGGTGAGCAGCTGTCCAAGACGCTGCGGGCAGACGCGATCTGGATGCGCCCCCCGGGGTCGACACCGCGCGTCGGCGCCTGCCTGCTGCAGATGGCGGCGCTGACCGGCGATGCGGCCTACCTGGCATGGGCCCGCGAGGCCGCCCGTGCGGTGGTGCGGACCCAGCAGTGCGTGGGTGGCTGGTCGGCCGAGGCCGTGCCGGCTGGGGCGTGTCTCGACACGGCCATGCCGTCCCGGCAGCGGCCCGCGCTGGACGAGGGCATGACGGCCGAGGCCATCGGCTTCCTGCTGGACCTGCGGGCGCGTTCGGCAGCCGATGCGCGCTGGATCGACGCCAGCGCCACCCGGGCACTGGATTTCCTGGTCATGACGCAGAACGCGCAGGGTGCCTGGCCCTACGACTTCCTGCGTGGCAAGTCGTACTCCCCGCTGGCCACGATCAACGACGACCTGAGCACCTCGCACCTGCGGGCGCTGTTGCGTGGGTACCGCGTGTACGGGCATGAACGCTACCGGCAGGCGCTGGAGCGCGGGGTCGGGTTTTTGCTGCGGGGCCAGTCGCGCCGTGGTGGCTGGGCCCAGCAGTACGACGCGCAGGGCGGCGCGGCGCCCGGCCGCAGTTTCGAGCCGGCGGCGCTGGCCACCATCGAGTCGGCCTATGTGCTGCACACCCTGATCGAGGTGGACCGCTGGCGGCCCGATCCGGCGGTCCGGGACGCCATCGCGCGCGGCGCCTGGTGGTTGACACACACCGCCCTGCGCCCGGGTTTCTGGGCGCGGTTTCACGACTACCGCGACGGCCAGCCGCTGTACCAGGACCGCGATGGCCGGTTCGTCGCGCGCGTCGACCTGCTGTCGCTGGAGCGCCAGCGCGGCTATCGCTGGGAGGGGCCTTTCCCGGAGGTGGCGCATGCGATCGCGCTCGCCGAGGCGCACCTGTCGGCCGATCCGGCCGCGTTCGACACGGCGCGGGGGCGGTTGTCGCAGGTCGCGCGGATCGCGGCAGTGGCCGGGCTGGCGCAGGCCGAGGCCCCGCTGGGCGGGAACGCCGGCCTTCTGCCCCTGCAAGGCGAGCAGGGCCTGATCTGGGCCGCAGACTTCGTCCGCAACTGCCAGCGTGCCCAGGCGCTGTGGGCCGCAGGGGGCGGAGCGGTGCCGCCGCTGACCCTGGAAGCCCTGCTGCGCGAGTAGGGGCACCGGGCACCCAGCGTATTCCCCTGGTGGCTGGGTTTGCCACCTTCAGGTTTAGACAGAAGGTCCTTCCGCTTGTGCGGTTTCGGATCGGCGGCAGAATCCGGGCTTCCCATCAAGGGGAGTAACCAGCCCGCCGCCGGACGCACAGCCCGGCCTCGGCGGGCGGGGCATCCGTCAGTACGCGGTCGCTGTGAGCGGTCGCCGGATGTCCCGGGCCGGACGCCCCGTCCGGTTCCGGCCAGACCTTGGAGGGTGTTTGTTCAACACCATCCTTGCAAGGTCCGTTCATGGAAACCATCGCACCCCTGTGGCTCTGGGGCGTCTTCGTCGCCTTCGTGCTCGCCGCGCTCTTTGTCGACTTCGTCGTGCTGAAAAAGCAGGGCGCTCACGAGGTCAGCGTCAAGGAGGCGCTGAACTGGTCGCTCGCCTGGGTGGCCGTGAGCTTCGTCTTCAACGGCCTGCTGTGGTGGGCGATCAAGGACATGACGGGTTCGACCGCCCTGGCCAACGAAAAATCGCTGGAGTTCCTGACCGGCTACCTGATCGAGAAGAGCCTGGCGGTCGACAACATCTTCGTCTTCCTGTTGATCTTCACCTACTTCGCGGTGCCGCCGGCGTTCCAGAAACGGGTGCTGATGTTCGGCATCCTGGGCGCCATCGTGCTGCGCACCATCATGATCCTGGTGGGCGGCTGGCTGCTGTCGCAGTTCCACTGGATCCTCTACCTCTTCGGCGGTTTCCTGATCCTCACCGGCATCAAGATGTGGTGGGCCGCCGGCCAGGAAGAAAGCCTGGACGACAACCCCGCGCTCAAGCTGCTGCGCCGCGTGATGCCCATCAGCGAGCGCTACGACGGCGAAAAATTCTTCACCGTGGAAAACGGCAAGAAGATCGCCACGCCGCTGCTGATGGTGATCGCCATGGTGGGCCTGACCGACGTGATCTTCGCGGTCGACTCGATCCCGGCCATCTTCGCCATCACCAAAGACCCGTTCATCGTGCTGACCAGCAACGTGTTCGCCATCCTGGGCCTGCGCGCCATGTTCTTCCTGCTGCAGGCCGCGGCCAGCCGCTTCCACCTGCTCAATTACGGCCTGGCCGTGATCCTGGTCTTCATCGGCACCAAGATGATGCTGATCGACGTGTTCAAGATCCCGGTGGCGGTGTCGCTGGGCGTGGTGCTCGGCATCCTGGCGATCACCATGATCTGGAGCGCCAAGACCGCGCCGAACACTTGAGCCAGCCGCGAGCGTGGGGGGCGGTACCGAGGATGTCCGCAGGGGTCTGGTGTGCGCGCACGATGGCCCGACCCGATGCGCACCACCCACCCCGTCATTCCCGCGAAAGCGGGAATCCAGAGCGTGGAAGCACATGGGCACTGGATGCCCGCCTGCGCGGGCATGACGGGAAGGCTGGCCTCGGGGATGTCTGCAGGGGCCTGGTTCTTGCGCACGATGGCCCGACCCCATGCGCACTACCCCCGTCATTCCCGCGAAAGCGGGAATCCAGAGCGTGGACGCACATGGGCACTGGATGCCCGCCTGCGCGGGCATGACGGTGTTCAGCGGTGAGGCGTGGGAGCGAGCGAACCCACCGCCGGGCCGCCCCCAGGTGGGTTCAGCCCCCTCGGGGGGCAGCGACCCGCGTCAGCGGCGGAGCGTGGGGGCCTTGGTTCACAAGCGCCGGTCCGGCGTCGGCATGAGCCGGTCCACTTCCTGCTGCAGCGTTTGCACCAGCTTGGCGTAGACCTGCAGTTTCTGGCTGTTTTCACGCAGGCGTTCGGCCAGGCGCTGGGCCACCGCGGTCATGAGCTTGGCCGCGGTGGCCGGTTGTTCGGTGGTCAGGGTTTCGAGCGCGTCGCGCGTGAGCACGGCGCAGTGCACGTCGGTGCTGGCCAGGCAGGTGGCCGACCGGGCCTCGCCGTCGACCAGGGCCATCTCGCCGATCAGGCTGCCAGGGCCCAGCACGTTCAGGGTGACCGGGTCGCGCCGGCTGATGCGCTGCGCCTCGACCGTGATCTCGCCTTCGAGCACCAGCACCATGAAACCGGTGTCGCTGGCTTCGCCCTGGCGAATGATGGCGGTGCCCGCCGGGAAGCGGCGCGGTTTCATGAAGCCGACCACGGTGAGGGCTTCGGCTTCGTCCAGCTGCATCAGCGCGGTGGGCGCGCGCAGCAGGTGGGCCGCTTCGTGCGCGCTGGCGGAGGCTTCGACCGCGGCCTGACGCCGGGCAGGCGCCAGGGCTTCCGGGGCCTGCCGCGTGCGGCGCGGTCCGAGCAGTTTCTCGAACAGGGACATGGGCGTGGGTGAGCGTGTGGCCGTGATCCGGCCATTGTGGCGCCAAAAAACGGCCGGCGCCTCAGCCCGGCAGCGGAATCCACTCGTCGTGGTCGTCGGGGGGCAGCGGCATGCGCCCTGCGGCCCAGTCGGCCTTCGCCTGCTCGATGCGTTCGCGGCGCGACGACACGAAGTTCCAGAAGATGTGGCGCTCGCCCAGCGGCTCGCCGCCGAACACCATCAGCGTGCTGTCGGCGCGTGCGGTCAGGCTGTCCTGCGCGCCGTCGAACACCAGCAACTGGCCGGGCGTATACACCTGGCCGTCGTGCTCGACGGCGCCGCGGGCCACGTAGAGGCCCTGTTCGCTGTAGCCGCCCGGCAAGGGCAGGGTGGCGCCTTCCGGGCATTCGGCGTGCAGGTAGAACATGGGCGAATGCGTGCGCACCGGGCTGGTCTTGCCGTAGGCGGTGCCCGCCACCAGGCGCCGCCAGACGCCGTGGTCGGTCCACTCCGGCAGGTCGGCCTTGGGGTAGTGGGTGAAGGCGGGCTCGCACTCTTCGTCGGTTTCGGGCAGAGCGACCCACATCTGGATCAGCTCCAGCCCGCCGCCGGCGAAGGAGTCCGGGTGGGTGAACCGTTCCGAATGCGAGATGCCCCGGCCGGCGGTCATCCAGTTCACGTCGCCGGGACGGATCTCCTGGCGCACGCCCAGGCTGTCGCGGTGCGTGATCTGGCCGCTGAGCAGGTAGCTCACGGTCGCCAGGCCGATGTGCGGGTGCGGCCGCACGTCGGCCGAACGGGTGTGTTCCGGCGCCAGGGTCACGGGCCCGGCGTGGTCCAGAAAGACGAAGGGGCCCAGGTGGCGGCGCCTGGCGTAGGGCAGCAGGCGCCGCACTTTCAGGCCGTGCCCCAGGTCGCCTTCGCGCGCGTCGATCACCATGTCCAGCATCGTGGGTCTCCTTGTGGTGGTTGTGGGTCCATTGTCGGCCGCCGGGCGGGGGCTGGCCACCCGGGCCGCCATGTCCGACGGCTTGCTGGGACAATGGCGCCATGCGCATCCAGTCCCTGCGCGAGCGCCTGCGGGCGCTCGGCGCCCTGCCCAAACACGAACACCGCGTGCTCCGCCTCTGGAGCCAGGCTTTGCCGCAGACGGCGGGCAAGCGGGCCATCGAGCACTTTCTGCCGGCCACGCTGCGCGCCGCCCTGCCGGCCATCGAGGCCGACCTGGCCGGGCTGGCGCAGCTGGAATCGGCCCACCCGGGTGACGACGGGTCGGAGCGCTTGCTGGTGCGGCTGGGCGACGGGCAACTGGTGGAAAGCGTGCTGCTGCTGCCCGACCGCACGCCGGGGCTGTGCGTGTCCACGCAGGTGGGCTGCGCCGTGGGCTGCACCTTCTGCATGACCGGCACCACGGGGCTGATCCGCCAGCTCGGCAGTGCCGAGATCGTGGCCCAGGTGGCCCTGGCGCGCACCCGGCGCGAGGTCAAGAAGGTGGTGTTCATGGGCATGGGCGAACCCGCGCACAACCTCGACAACGTGATGGAGGCCATCGAGCTGCTGGGCACGGTGGGCAACATCGGCCACAAGAACCTGGTGTTCTCCACCGTGGGCGACCCGCGCGTGTTCGCAGAGCTGCCGCGCGGCGTGGTCAAGCCGGCGCTGGCGCTGTCGCTGCACACCACCCGGGCGGATCTGCGCGAGCGCCTGCTGCCGCGTGCACCGCGCCTCACGCCCGAAGAACTGGTCGACGCCGGCGAGGCCTACGCCCGCGCCACCGGCTACCCGATCCAATACCAGTGGACGCTGCTGGACGGCATCAACGACAGCGACGACGAGATCGAAGGCCTGGTGCGCCTGCTCACCGGCAAGTACGCCATCCTCAACCTGATCCCCTACAACACCACCGAAGGCATGCCCTTCCGGCGCCCGAGCTGGGAGAAGGCGGCCGACATGGCGCGCCGCCTGCACCGCCAGCGCATCCTGACCAAGCTGCGCATGTCCGCCGGGCAGGACGTGGACGGCGGCTGCGGGCAGTTGCGCGCGCGGGCGGAGCGGCCCGTACAACCGCCTCGGCAGACCATCCCGCTCACTGTTTCACTCACGACCTGAAGGTGGCCCTGGCAGGGGCTTCCTCGCTGCGCCAAGCGCTGTCTTGCGCCGCTGACAGGGGCTGGTGCAAGGGCTCGTCGACCACCACGGCGTGCTTGTCGCCCACATAGCTGAGCGAGCGGTACTGGCCTTCCATCACGGTGTGGACCTTGTTGGTGCCGTGCCTCGCCGCGCCGGGTTGGGCTTGCCGGCGGCCGCGAATTCGCAAAGCCCCTGGGCGTCGATCGGCCGCAGACAGGTCTTGATGGTGGTGACGGCGGCTGCTTCGGCGGTATCGGTGGCGGACATGGTTGTTTCCTGAATGGGGTGTGGAGAGAGACAGATGACAGGGTCATCGAACGCGCCGGTGGGCGCTTTCAAGGTCTCTAGTTGTGATGTCTCAATAGGTTGTTCACCCGGAAGGGTCTGGGAGACTGGAGTTACGACGCTTCAGAACTCTCAGAGGAATCCCCCCGGATGAACAGCCACAAGAATGCCAGAACCACCTTCGAAGG
>Ga0067045_1029057_pt1 | contig 24270 bp, 19 predicted proteins | sample TerdegcTABiofilm_FD_59184 | JGI IMG/M metagenome (GOLD analysis project Ga0067045, IMG submission 59184) | Combined Assembly of (Gp0054472, Gp0054536) Wastewater bioreactor microbial communities from Singapore -Terephthalate degrading... | reverse complement strand
CGGCAACCGGAAGGCCGCCGCGAAGCAGCTTGGAATCGACCCGAGCACGCTGTTCCGCAAAGCGAAAGCCTTGGGAGTCCCCCTCCCCGACGTCGATGGCAGGAGCAAAGGTCCCTAGGGTAGTGATTCACGCTGTTGGGGTCTTATTCCAGAGCGTACGCATCGCAATTTCGTCCCGGAGAGACGTTTGACAATAGCCCAGCGATTTATCGCTGGGCTATTCTCAAGTGCCCTACAGGTCCGGACGTTTCCACTTGGAATTGCATTCCGCCATGGTATCGCCAGCCAACCGTTGCACTCCGCAATACACTGTTTCTTCATTTCGCGATCCACTCGTGTCCTAAAGCTCTGTAATCAAACAGGTTCGGCGATCACGTCCGAGTTCTCCAGGTGACTGGCATGCGCTGTGCATAGTGCGCTTGCCATGAGAATTGCCATACCCGTCTGGCGCGATCGGATCTCGCCCGTCTTTGATGTGGCGGGGACCCTGCTCCTGGTGGATCTCCAGGAGGGGACGCCGGCTCTCCGTAGCGATGCGATCCTCCAGGAAGAAGATCCGGACTCGCGTACCGCACGGCTCGGTGAGTTGGGCGTTGACGTGTTGATCTGCGGCGCGATTTCCAGGCCGTTGGAGGCGATGCTCGCGGCGGCTGGGATCAAGGTCATCGCCCGGGTCTGTGGCGGCGTCGACGAAGTGTTGGACGCCTACCGATCGGGCAGGCTGGGCGACCGCGCTTTCGCCATGCCCGGCTGCTGCGGCCGCCGCCGCGGCTTCGGCCACGGAAGGCGATGTGGCAAGCGGGGCCGAGGTGCCCAAGGAGATGTTGCATGAAAGTCGTTGTTACCGCGCAGGGCCCCGGTTTGGACAGCCCGGTCGATCCGCGTTTCGGACGGGCCAGGCAGTTCGTCCTGGTCGACACCGACTCGGGCGAATTCACCGCTCACGACAACGCCCAGAATCTCAACGCCCCGCAGGGAGCGGGAATTCAGGCGGCGCAAACCGCTGCCCGCCTGGGGGCCGAGGCCGTGCTCACCGGGCACGTCGGGCCGAAGGCGTTCGCCACGCTCCGGGCCGGCCGCGTGGCCGTCTACACCGGGGTCACGGGGACGGTCCGCGAGGCCGTCGAGCGATTCAAGGCCGGGCAACTTCGGGCCGCCGACGGGGCCGACGTCGAAGGCCATTGGACGTGAATACACTTCGCGGCGGGCCGCGTCGTGCACATCTCACTCGAATTGCAGGTGTTCCGCAGAATGAAGCGCGAATAGGGGAAGGGAAAAGGAGAAGCTCTGGAAAAATGGGAAAACCGAGAAATCGTGCCCTGATCACACGGTTCTGGATGCGAACCCTCTCCTGTTCTCCTCCCCTTTTCCCCCGCTGTTTCCTTTTCCCTTCTCCTCTTCCAGCAACTTCATACGGCCGGACTGTTATCTCGAATTCAACAGAAAAGGAGTGTCATCATGCCAGGTGGAGATCGAACGGGCCCGATGGGGATGGGACCGAGGACGGGGCGCGGGGCCGGCTATTGTGTCGGGGCCGGAGCGCCGGGATTTGTAAGCCGCGGATTCGGTGCCGGCGCCTTCGGGGGCGGCCGGGGCCGCGGTGGACGCGGACGGCGGAACATGTTCTACGCCACCGGTCTGACCGGGTGGCAGCGGGCTGCGATGGACGTGGCCGAGCCGCCCGCCGCACCGCAGCCACAACCTGCGGAAGCGATTCAGCAGGATCTCGAAGTGCTCAAGACGCAGGCCGAGGCCACGGCCGCGGCGCTCGACCAGATCCGCCGACGGATCGAAGAAATCGCGACCTCCCGGCCCGCGAGCAGTGAGCCCGCGGAGCAATGAGCGACACGATCGTCTACCAACCGATCGGGGTCGCAATCGCAAGCGGCAAAGGCGGCACGGGCAAGACGACCGTCGCGACCAACCTGGCCCACGTGGCGGCCCGGGGCGGCCGTACGGTCGCCTATCTCGATTGCGACGTGGAAGAGCCCAACGGGGGCATCTTCCTCAATCCGGTCATCGACCGGCAGTGTCCGATCGAGAAGCTCATTCCGGAGATCGATCCCGCCCTCTGCACGCACTGCGGCCTGTGTGCCCGGGCGTGCCGCTACGGGGCGATCGCCAGCCTGCCCAACCAGACGCTCCTCTTCGCCGAATTGTGCCATTCGTGCGGCGGGTGCTTGCTGGCATGCCCTGCCAACGCGATCCGCGAAGTACCGCGGCCGATCGGAGTGCTTCGGTCGGGCAAGAGCGGGGACGTTCTGTTCGTGGACGGGACGCTTCACGTGGGCGAGGCGATGAGCCCGCCGGCGATCCGCGAGGTGAAGTCGGCCGCGCCGCCCGCCGAGTTGACCCTCCTCGACGCCCCGCCCGGCACGTCCTGCCCGGTCGTCGAGACGATCCGCGGGTGTGACCAAGTGATCCTCGTCACCGAGCCGACGCCCTTCGGCCTCAACGACTTGACCCTGGCCGTGGAAATGGTCCGGGCCATGAAGGTGCCGTTTGGCGTCGTGATCAACCGGGCCGGCGCCGGCAACGGCCGCGTCCGCGACTATTGTGATCGCGGCCGGGTCCCGGTGCTGGCCGAAATCCCCGACGACCGTGCGGTGGCCGAGGCGTACTCGCGCGGCGAAATGATCTGCGAAGCCGTGCCGGCCTTCCGCAGTTGCATCGAGCAGTTGCTGCACCGGCTGGAAGACGGGAGGAGCCGATGAAGGAACTCGTGGTCGTCAGCGGCAAAGGCGGGACCGGCAAGACCTCGCTGGTGGCGTCCCTGGCGGCGCTGGCCAAGCCGGCCGTCCTGGTCGATTGCGACGTGGACGCCGCGGACCTGCACCTGGTCGTGGAGCCGCGGATCCTGTCGCGCAAGGATTTTCTGGGCGGCGGCAAGGCCCGGATCAAGCCCGGCCACTGCACGGCCTGCGGCAAGTGCGAGGAGTTGTGCCGCTTCGACGCGATTTACTATGACGGGCCGGGCAACGGACGGATCGGCAAGACGTTTCGGGTCGATCGCCTGGCCTGCGAGGGCTGCGGGGTCTGCGTCGACTACTGTGCCGAAAGGGCGATCGAGTTCGCGCCCGCCGTAGCCGGGCAGTGGTTCATCTCCGAGACCCGTTGCGGCCCGATGGTCCACGCCAAGCTCGGCGTGGCCGCTGAGAACTCGGGTAAGCTGGTGACGCAGCTCCGCCGGTCGGCCCAGCAGGTCGCCCAGGAGCATCGGCTCGATCGGATCCTGTGCGACGGGTCCCCCGGCATCGGCTGCCCGGTGATCGCCTCGCTGACCGGGGCGAGCCTGGCCCTTCTGGTGGTCGAGCCTACGGCTTCCGGGCTGCACGATTTCGAGCGGATCGCGCAGCTTACCGTTCAGTTGGGCGTCCCGGCGATCTTGTCGGTCAACAAGGCGGACCTGAACGAAGAGGTCGCCGGGCGTCTGGAGGCCGCGGCCCGGGCGATCGGCATCGAGCCGGTGGGACGCGTGCCCTACGACCCGGAGGTGACCCGCGCCCAGATCGCCGAACGTAGCGTGGTCGAGGTATCCCAGGGCCCTGCGGCCCGGGCGATCCGCGGGATATGGCATGAGATCGAGGAGCGATGGAAGTCGCTTGCGGCATCCCAGGCGGGCGGACTGGTCCAGTTGGCGGTCTCCCCGGAGAGCATTCGAGGCTAGCGTAGTGATTCAGAGTTGCGAAGATGTGAGATTCGGACAGCGTCCCGTGCCCCGGAGGGGCACTTGAGAATAGCCCAGCGATTCATCGCTGGGTGGAAGGGTCGCGGTGCCCGGGGTGTCCCGTAGGGACACTTGAACCGCGAGTGGCTCGTTTCAATTGTCCCTACGGGACAAGGGGGGGTTGTGGATTGGCATCCCAGCGATAAATCGGTGGGCTATTGTCAAACGTCCCTCCGGGACGAGATTGCAGTGTGTACGCGTTAGAATAGGACCCCATCCGCGTGAATCACTACACGAAATGAGGTTTCACAATCCTGGGAGGGCGAGACTCCTGCCGCCCCTGCGACAATCGCACGTTTTGGCGGGTTCATGACGGCTCGGCAGGAGCCTCGCCCTCCCAGGACTACGCAAGGTCATTGAGGAGCACTCCTCGAGTGTTGCCAAAATGGAAGAGTTGAAGCTTACGATTCAAAATCAGCTTTCGTCTCAGGCCCAGGAGCGGTCCGAGCGTCCTCGCAACTATGGCCCGTTGCCGCAGTGCAACGGGCACGCCCGGATCACCGGGCCCTGCGGCGACACCATGGAGTTCTGGCTCGACGTGTCCCAAGGGCGGATCGCCCGGCTCGGGTTCACGACGACCGGCTGCGGACCGTCGCGCGCGGCCGGGAGCATGGCGACGGAGTTGGTCGTCGGCCGGTCCGTCGGCGAGGCGGCCCAGATCGCGCAGGCCGACGTCCTGGCCGCGTTGGGCGGCCTGCCCAAGGACTCGGAACACTGTGCCCTTCTGGCCGTGAACACGCTCAAGGCGGCAATCGCTGACTTTCTCAGCCGGTCGGCGCCCAAGTCGCAGGATTGCCAGCACTGCTCCTCGACCCAATGCCCGTCGAGAGAGCGGCAGCCAAGCGAATCCGATGAGCAATTCCAGGAACGCCAGGCCCTGGCCCGCAAGATGTGCCAGATCGGCTACAAGCTGCTGGTCATGTCGGGCAAGGGCGGAGTGGGCAAGAGCACGGTCGCCGCCAATCTCGCCACCTCGTTGGCCTTCTCGGGCAAGTCGGTCGGGCTGCTCGACGTCGACATCCATGGCCCGAGCATCCCGAAGCTGATGGGCCTGGACAGGGAGCGCGTCGTCCTGCACGAGTCGGAGGTCGTACCGATCGAGATCGGCGAAAACCTTAAGGTCATGTCGATCGGTTTTCTGCTCGGAAGCGATGCCGACGCGGTGATCTGGCGCGGACCGATGAAGTACGGCGTCATCCGCCAGTTCCTCAAGGATGTGGCCTGGGGGCCTTTGGATTATCTGGTGATCGACGCCCCGCCGGGCACGGGCGACGAGCCGCTTTCGGTCGCCCAGCTTGTGGGCCAGCCGGCCGGCGCGGTCCTCGTCACGACGCCCCAGGAGATCTCCGTGGCCGACGTCCGCCGTTCCGTCTCGTTCTGCCATAAGGTCGAATTGCCCGTTGTCGGCATCATCGAGAACATGAGCGGCCTGATCTGCCCGCACTGCCACGAGACGATCGACCTGTTCAAGAGCGGCGGCGGCGAGTCGCTGGCCAGGGAAATGAACGTCCCCTTCCTGGGGCGAGTCCCGATCGATCCTCAGATCGTTCAGTGCGGCGATGCCGGCGTCCCGTACAGCCAGCGCTACTCCGACAGCCCGGCCGCCGCCGCCTTCGCCGGGATCGTGAAGCAGATCATCAGCCATGCAGGGACACCGAAATGAGTCGAGAATGCCGCCAATCGGGCCGCCCAGAAACGGCTGAAGATGCCAAGGACGCCGCGGGCGGTCATCACCACCAGGGGAAGTCTTCCGAGCAACTCCTGGACAAGACGGTGATCCTCGACCATCTGGGGATTGTCCCCGGTCAGACCGTCCTCGACGCCGGGTGCGGCAGCGGCTACATGGCGAAGGAGTTCTCGCGGCGGGTCGGCGATGCTGGGAAGGTCTTTGCCCTCGATCGCGACGAAATCGCCGTGGCTACGCTTCGAGAGGAGACGGCGGGAACCAATGTCTCGGCGCTCGTGGGAGACATCACCACCGGGATGCCCCTGCCGCCATCCTCGCTGGATCTCGTCTACGTCTCGATGGTGTTGCACGGCTTCTCGCCTGCACAAATCAAGGGGTTCCGCGTAGAAGTGGTTCGCCTGCTGAAGCCCCAGGGCAGACTGGCGATCGTCGAGATCGCCAAGCGGGACACCCCGTTCGGGCCGCCGCTCCGCATTCGATTCTCGCCCGAGGAACTGAAGCGGGCGCTGCGGTTGGTCCCCCAAGCCACCGTGGACGTGGGGGAGCACTGTTACATGCAACTTTTTGAGAAGGAAGAGGAGGAACGTTGATGAAGATCGCCATCCCAACGGCCGGGGGCCGGCTCTGCATGCACTTCGGCCACTGCGAGCAGTTCGCCCTGGTGGACGTGGACGAGATCGCCGGCAAGCCGACCCAAACGGCCTTTGTGACGCCGCCCCCCCACGAACCGGGCCTCCTTCCGCGGTGGCTCCACGAGCAGGGCGCCACCGTGATTATCGCCGGAGGCATGGGACAACGGGCGCAGATGCTCTTTGCCCAAAACGGCGTGAAGGTCCTGGTCGGCGCGCCGGCGGGCACGCCCGAGGAACTCGTCTCCGCCTATCTGAGCGGCAGCCTGACAACCGGCCCCAACGCCTGTGACCATTGAAGGCAGGAGGAGCAGGCCGTGAGTCGAACCGCCCGGATCACCGTTCTGGTGGAGAACACCGCCCAAGGCGCCGGCATGCTGGCCGAGCACGGCCTGGCCTATTGGATTGAATGGGACGGGCAGCGCGTGCTTTTCGACACCGGACAGGGCGGCGTCCTGGTGGGCAACGCCTACAAGCTGGGCGTCCCGCTCCGCCAGTCGGATGCGATCGTCCTCAGCCACGGCCACTACGACCACACCGGCGGGCTGGCCGAAGCGCTCCGCAGCCGTCGCCCCGCGGACGTCTACCTCCATCCGGCCGCGTTGGACGCGAAGTACGCCCGCAACAAGGACGGGACCGGCCGGGAGATCGGCATTCCGTTCCCCGGCCGCCAGGCCCTTCGCCAACATGGCCATCGCGTCGTCGAGACGGAATCCCCGACGGCCGTCCTGGAGGGGCTCTCGGTCACGGGCCAGGTCCCGCGCACGACCGACTTCGAGGACACCGGCGGCCCGTTCTTCCTCGATACCGCTTGCACGAAGCCCGACCCCCTGGCCGACGACCAGTCGGTCTTCTTCGAGACCGACGAGGGGCTCGTCGTGGTGCTGGGCTGCGCGCACAGCGGGGTCATCAACACGCTTCGATACATCGCCGACCTCTCGGGCGGCAAGCCGATTCTCGCCGTGATTGGGGGGATGCACCTGGTCGGTGCATCCCCCGAGCGTGTCGCCCGGACGATTGAGGCGTTTCGGACGCTCGGGGTCCGCGTGCTGGCCCCCTGCCACTGCGCCGGCATGGCCGCGACCGTCGCCCTGTGGAACGCGTTCCCGGGCCGGTGCGTGGCCTGCCACGTCGGGGCGAGGTTTGAGTTTGGGTTGAAATAGTCCGGATGGGTGGTTGTCTTCTGGAGGGTGCAGGTCGAAGAATACGCCGCTTAGAATCCGCGTCAGAACAAGCCGGCCAGTTTCCGCGGTAGGGAACGCCGTCGGTGGCGTTCCCTGAATCTCCATGAACTCGGTTCCTCCGCTTCACGGAACGCCACCGAGGGCGTTCCCTACAGTTCGCTACGACGAACTGTCCAAGTTGTTCTGACGCGGTGCCTTGCGATATTCACACCATGGAAACTGCGCGATCCGGAGCCCCCCCCAAGAGAGTTTCCGAGACACGTGGCTTTCCATTTCCCAGTCCCCTTTTTGACGAGGAGTCTCCCATGAAGCGACGAGCGTTCTTGACGGCAGCCGGTGTCGGTGCGGGCGCCCTGTTGGCAGGCAACACCCCGAGCGTGGCCGCGGAGAAGACGCCGGAGAAGCGTCTACAGGTCTACAAGTGCCAGGTGTGCGATACCATCGTCGAGGTCCTCGAACCGGGGATGCCCTCGCTGGTTCACTGCGGCAAGCCGATGGAGCTCTTGGAGGAGCTCACGTCGGGCGCCTTGGCGCGGTCCCATCTGCCGGTGGTCGAGGCCATCGAAGGGGGATACAAGGTCAAGGTCGGGTCGGCCACCCACCCAATGACCGAAGACCACCATATCTCGTGGATCGAACTGATCGCCGACGGCCGGGTGTGCCGCCAGTTCCTCGAAGTCGACGCGAAGCCCGAGGCGGTCTTCATGACCAGCGCGAAGGAAGTCACGGTCCGGGCCGAGTGCAATCTCCATGGGCTGTGGAAGAAGTAACGGCTTCCCGCCCGTCGTTTCCTGTGCCTGAAGTCGTTCCGTTCCCATTCCGGAGGATGGTCTGATGAGTCACGAGAAGACCTTGTGTACGGGAATCGCATTGGCGGTTCTTGCTCTGGCCTCGAACGCGGCGGCCCAGGAGAAGCGGCCGTCGAGCTACTCGCCGGTGGTGATCCAGGAGGATTTCGCCGCGACGGTCGAGCGCATGGAAGCGGCCAAACCGAAGGTGCTCCAGCAGCACACGGAATTGCTCCAGCAGCGGTACGACCTTTCGGACCGGCCGGCCGAAGGCGTCACCATGGCGCGTGGCAAGGCGGTTCAAGAGGGCGTGCGTGTGAAGCTGCCGGCCGGCGTGAGGTCGTGGGAAGAACTCGGCGACATGACGCCGGAGGAGATCCGCTCCAAGGGACTTTGGCCCCAAGGGTTCCTCCCCCTGCCGCACCCGAACCATCCGGAAGGCGGCATGGTGTTTCCTCAGCACCACATCGACGAGATCAAGCATCAGGAAGGCCGCGACCTGACGCGCTTCGATCTCGACTTCGACCTGCCGAAGCATCTCCTCCCGGAGTATCCGCCTCCCATCTACTTGACGACCCGCACCGACCTCGGAGACGTGTCCCAAGGCCAGGTCGTGACGCTGCAGAACTACTACAAGTTGTTCAACGGCGTCCTGAACCCGAAACAGTTGGAGGGGGTGCGATTGCTGGTGACACCCTTCCCGCAGCAGCAGTTCAACGCCACGGAGGACCGGCGGTCCCTGAAGCCGAGCAGCGGGGTGACCTGTTTCGACTGCCACGTCAACGGGCACTCGAACGGGACGACGCATCTGGTCGGCGACATCCGCCCGCAGGAGTTCCGGCACCGCCTCGACACGCCGACGTTGCGGGGCGTGAACGTCCAGCGCCTGTTCGGCTCGCAGCGTGCGCTGAAGAGCATCGAGGATTTTGCGGAATTCGAGCAGCGGGCCGCCTACTTCGACGGCGATCCGGTGATCGGCACCAAGAAGGGGCTGAACATCCTGGAGCGCGGGAGCCAGGTCCATTTCATGGCGGAGTTCATGGAGATCCTCGACTTCCCGCCCGCCCCCAAGCTCGACCTCTTCGGCACGCTGGACCCAAGGAAAGCGACGCCCTCAGAGATGCGAGGGCAGAAGGTTTTCTTGGAAAAAGGGCGCTGCGCGGCCTGTCACACGCCGCCGTACTACACCGACAACACCATGCACAACCTGCACACCGAGCGGTTCTTCGAACCACACAAGTACAACGGGCGGATGGCGAGCGGCGACGGCCCCATCAAGACGTTCCCGTTGCGGGGCATCAAGGACTCGCCGCCGTATCTGCACGACGGACGCCTCCTGACGCTGGAGGATACGGTCGAGTTCCATAACATCGTCCTGGAGACGAAGCTCACCGAGCAGGAGAAGAAGGATCTGGTCGAGTTCCTGCGGTGCCTGTAGTCTCTTCGTTGCCCACAAGGTGTGCCATTACCCTCGAGGAGAGAGTTCACGATGAATTGCTGCGCGAATGAGAACGGCGCCGCCGGCGCGTGCCCGGCGGTTGCGGCCCGGATTCCCTTGATCGGCGAAGACGCCCCGGCCTTCGAGGCCGTGACCACGCAAGGGACGGTCCACTTCCCTGAGGACTACAAGGGCAAGTGGGTGATCCTCTTCAGCCATCCGGCCGACTTCACGCCGGTTTGCACCACCGAGTTCATGACCTTCGCCGCGTTGATGCCGCAGTTCGACGCCCTGGGCTGCAAGCTGCTCGGCCTTTCGATCGACAGCAATTACAGCCACATCGCCTGGCTGCGGACGATCAAGGAGAAGATCAAGTACAAGGGGATGGAGAACGTCGAAGTCACCTTCCCGGTGATCGCCGACCTGAAAATGGAAGTGGCCCGCGCTTACGGCATGATCCAGCCCTCGGCCGACGACTCGCACGCCGTCCGCGCGGTGTTCCTCATCGATCCGGAGGCGAAGGTCCGCGCCATTCTCTTCTACCCGCAGAGCACCGGGCGCAACTTCGATGAGATCCTCCGGATGCTCGTGGCGATGCAGACGGCCGATGCGCACCAGGTGGCCACGCCGGCTGACTGGCGGCCCGGCGACGAGGTGATCGTCCCGCCTCCCGGCTCGTGCGGCATCGCCCAAGAGAGAATGACCAAATCGGCGGGCGATACCCGCTGCCTCGACTGGTTCCTCTGCCTGAAGCAGTTGCCCAAGACTTCCCTGGCCCTGCCGCCGATTTGGGCCGATCCCAAGTGAAGCCGGCCGGGTCCGTGTCGGCTCTTCGGGGAGTCTTGGGCGAGGGCAAGAGGGGCGGCTCTGAGTGAAGTTCTACTATCCTGGGAGGGCGAGACTCCTGCCGAGCCTACGGCAACCGCGCGTCTTGACGGGTGCATGACGGTTCGGCAGGAGCCTCGCCCTCCGAGAATCAAGCCTCTCAGATCGAGCAAGGTCCTTCAGTAGCCGACGCCGAAGGAGACGTACGGGGTCTCGAGGTAGAGCGAGCTTCCCCAATAGCCCTGATACCGCGGTCCGTAGTAGTACACGGCCCGGGGAGCCACCACGGGAGCCCGAACGACGACCGGGGCGGGCACTACGGCCGGGGCCACCACGACCCGCGGCCGATACGGCGGGGCCACCACGCGGACCGGGGCATAGGGGCGGTGTCCGACGGCGGCGCTTGCCACGTTGGCCGCCAGCGAACCCGGCGTCCCGCCGGCTGCCGAGGCCGTGTTCACCACATACGTCCAAGCCACCAACACGGCAACTGCCAATACGATGCGTTTCATGGGTCGCTCCTTTTCGGGAACGAAGGGGGGGCGAAATTACCTGGGTCGGGGTCGAGCCGTTCCCGTCGCTCGCATCAACCGGCAACAAGCATAAACAAATGGTGTGCCGACAACCACGGGTCGGAACACAAGTGCTTTCTGCGGAAGTGCTTAGGGAGCGACTCACGTCGATACGTGTCACGTGCAAGCGCAGTCACTCTGACGACGCCCGGAATCTAATCGAGGACATCGCGGCTCGATCCGACTCGCCAACTCGCACGGCGTGTGACCGTTCCCCGGGGGCTGCCCCCCTTGGCCAAGGGGCTAAGGACCGGTTTCTTGACGCGAATCCCTTCCAAGAGCCAGAATAGAGGGATGGGGCAAACACGGTGGAAGATGACTCAACGGATACGCATCGGGCTTGTGGTTCTCGGCGCAGTCGCCTGCTGGCTCGGCGGAGCCGCTTCGAGCTTCGGCATGGAGGTCGTGCTCAAGGACGGCCGGGTCCTGCGGGGCAAACGTGGGCTCGTGACCGGCATGACCGCCCTCCCGGCGGCCAATGCGGCCGAGACCGCCGTCCCGCTCATCGAACTCCTCGACGACGATCTCCGCCGCACGTTCTTCTCGATCCGTCAGGTCGTCGAGCGCCGGCCGGATCAGGCGACCGAGGTGCCGGAGAAGTATGTCATCTTCCAGCGGGTCCGGCACGCCGGGGCAACCGTCAAGACGGTGGGGCCGATGAAGACGTCGCCGTTCGACGAATTCGGCCGTCGCACGGTCACGATGCTTACCGCACGGGGCGAGGAGAAGATCGTCCAAGGGATCACCGAGCTCACGCCCTACTACGCGAAGATCGAGGGGCTCACGCACGTCTGGGACATGCGCATGGCGACCAGCAGCCTCCCGCCGGAGTCGCTCGCCAGGCTGCTGAAGGCTCAAAGCAAGCAAGGGGGAATCGAGGACGTCAAGCGAATCGCCCGATTCTACCTTCAGTGCGAGCGGCCCGAGGACGCCGCCAAGGAGATCGACTCCTTCCTGGCCTCGCACCCGAACGACCAGGAGTCCAAGCGGCTCCTGGAGCCTTCGCTCCAGGCGATCAAGGAGCGGTCGGCCCGCCGGGCCCTGGGCGAGTTGAAGCTCCGCCGCGAGGCGGGCCAGCACCCGCTGGTCTGGGCGATGCTCAAGAAGTTTCCCACGGACGGGACCGCGGGAGAGACGCTCCAGGCGGTCCGCGACACGATCCGGGAGTACGAGGCCGCCCTGGCGCAGCGCAAGCAGACGATCGAGCGGATCGAGGCCCTCGCCAAGCAGATTGCGGACGAAGCCCTGCGCCGGCGCCTCGCCCCCGTCCTGAAGGAGATCTCCGTCGAGCTGAGCTTGAATACCGCGGACCGCATGGCGGCGTTCCGCGAACTCTCCGGCGACCCGTCGCTGCAACCGGCCGATAAGCTTGCCCTGGCGATCAGCGGCTGGTTGTTGGGGCCGAAGGCGGCCAATCCGCGACTCTCGACCGCGCTGTCGCTGCTCGAAGTCCGCCGCATGATCCTCCAGTACTTCCAGTCGCCCGACAAGGTGACCCGCGAGCAGACCGTCGTCGGCTTCCGCTCCGAGGAAGCCGCCAATCCGGCGATGGTGGCCCGCGTGCTGGCCACCATGAAGCCTCCCATCGCCGTGGACTTGCCGGAAGAAGAGGCAGTGCCGGTGGAGTTCGAGGTTCCCGGGCCGGACTCTTCGTCGCCGCCGGTCCGCTGTTTCGTGCAACTGCCGCCCCAGTACGATCCGCACCGCCGCTACCCTGCGATCGTGACCTTGCACGGGCCGGGCTTCACCGCGCAGCAGCAGATCGACTGGTGGGCGGGGCCGCGGGTCGCGGGGGGCTGGCGGGCAGGACAGGCCTCGCGCTACGGCTACATCGTCGTCGCCCCGGAGTGGACGCTCGACCACCAGAAGCAGTACCTCTATTCCGCCCGCGAACACGCCGCCGTCCTCGATAGCTTCCGCGCCGCCTGCCAGCGTTTCTCCATCGACACCGACCGCGTCTTCCTCACCGGCCACTCCTTCGGCGGCGACGCGGCATGGGACATCGGCCTGGGGCATCCGGACCTCTGGGCCGGGGTGATCCCGATCGCCGCCAAGGCCGACAAGTATTGCGCCCTCTACTGGGAAAACGCCGCCCGGGTGCCGTTCTACTTCGTCTGCGGCGAATTTGACTCCAGCCGCATGCTCGCCAACTCCCGCGATTGGGACCGCTATCTGCGCAAGGGCTACAACGTGACGGTGGTCGAGTACCTCGGCCGCGGCCACGAGGACTTCTCCGACGAGATCCTCCGCCTGTTCGACTGGATGGGCCGTCTGCGCCGCAATTTCGCCCCCAAGAACTTCGACGTGGTGACGATGCGTCCTTGGGACAACTTCTTCTGGTGGGTCGAGTTGCGTCAGCTCCCGCCCCGCGCCATGATCGCCCCGGACGAATGGCCGCCTTCCCGCGGCACGCAGCCCGTGCATACCAGCGCCACCGTGACCCGTACCAACGGCCTGCTGCTCCAAACCGGGGCCGGGCAGATGACCGTGTGGCTCTCGCCCGACGTGCTCGACCTCAGCCGCCGCTTCTTCGTCAGCGTCAACGGCAACCGCCTCAACACGACCGCCGCCTCGCTGGCCGGGGACCTGAACGTGCTGCTGGAAGATGCCCGCACCCGCGGCGACCGCCAGCATCCCTTCTGGTCCAAGATCGAGACCCGGACCGGCCGGTGAACCCGGCATCAAGAAAGGTCCATCCGGAATTCCCGGGAAACGTTCGGCCGCAAGAGATCGCCGGGAGAGTACCGGTGCCTCTTCTCTGTTCCGCGTCCGTGCCGAGAGCGAACAGAGAAGAGGCACCGGTACTTCCGTAGTGCACGCCTGCAACTCCCAGGGATTCTCGGAAGAACCAGAAGAAAGCGGCGACAGGTCGCCGCACTCCAGAGACGACTCGGCGGGCGTCGCTCCGCTCCCTCCGCCCTTCAGGCTCCAGGCCCTGGGAACTCTCCCTCCGGTCGGATAGGATGGAAGCCGGTCTTTTCAACAGGAGCCCGGCCATGTGGACTATCGAACGACGACTCTTCTGGATCGCCCTGGTTCTCTCGATGTCTCTCTGCTGCGCGGCATCGGCCGCCGAGACGGTCTGGCTTTCCTCGCTGGATCTCTCGAAGATGAGTTCCGGATGGGGCAAGCCGCTCAAGGACAAGGCGGTGCAAGGCCGGCCCATGTCGATCGGCGGCCAGAAGTTCAAGAGCGGGGTGGGCACCCACGCTTCGAGCCGGATGTACGTCGACCTCGGCGGCGGCTGCGACGCGATGAAGGCGTCGGTCGGGGTCGACGACGAAGTCGGCAGCAACGTCGGCAGCGTCGAATTCCGCGTCTACGGCGACGGCAAGCTCCTGTGGAATAGCGGCGTGATGAAGGCCGGCCAGGGAGCCAAGACGCTCGACGTGAAGCTCCGCGGCGTCGACACGCTGTTGCTGCTGGTCGATCCGGCCGGCGACGGGATCAACTTCGACCACGCCGACTGGGCCGAGGCCCGCTTCGAGGTCAGCGGCGTCCGGCCCAAGGCGATCGCCACGCCGTGGGAAGCCCCCGTGCTGCTCACCCCGAAGCCTTCGCCCAAGCCGAGGATCAACGGGCCGACGATCTACGGGTGCCGGCCCGGCAATCCGTTTCTCTATCGCATACCCACCACCGGCCAGCGGCCCATCACCTTCTCCGCCGAGAACCTGCCCGGCGGCCTGAAGCTCGATCCGCAGACCGGCATCCTGACCGGCTCCATCGAGAAGCCGGGCAAGTACGTGGTCACGTTCAAGGTATCCAACGCGGCCGGCACCGCGGAGAAGACCTTCCGGATCGTCTGCGGCGATACGCTCTCGCTGACGCCTTCCATGGGCTGGAACCACTGGTACGCCCACTACAACCGCGTGACCGACAAGATGATGCGGGAAGCGGCCGACCAGATGGTCAAGTCGGGGATGGCCGACGTCGGCTACCAATATGTGAGCATCGACGACTGCTGGATGAACGCCCCGAAACACGCCGACCCGCTGCGCGTCGGTCCCTTGCGTGACGCCCAGGGCAACGTCCTCCCCAACAAGCATTTCCCCGACATGAAGGCCCTCACCGACTTCCTCCACGCCAAGGGCCTGAAGGCGGGGATCTACACGTCGCCGGGCCCGTTCACCTGTGCGGGCTTCGCCGGGGCGTACCAGCACGAGGCCCAGGACGCCAAGCAGTTCGCCGACTGGGGCTTCGATCTGCTCAAGTACGACTGGTGCTCCTACGGCAAGGTCGTCCAAGGGAAGCCGGACCTCGCCGCGATGAAGGCCCCGTACATTCTCATGGGCGGCCTGCTCAAGAAGCAGAAGCGCGACATCGTCTTGAACCTCTGCCAGTACGGCATGGGCGACGTGTGGGAGTGGGGCGCGGAGGTGGGCGGGCAGAGTTGGCGCACGGCCGGCGACCTGGGCTTCGAGCTTGACCGCATCTTCGAGGTCGCCCTGAAGAACGCCGAGCACCGGGCCTTCTCGCGGCCCGGCAGTTGGAACGACCCGGACTACCTCCAGATCGGCTACATCGGCGACGCCCGTTCCGGCGGCCAGCCCAAGCCCTGCCCGATCACCCCGAGCGAGCAGTACGCCTTCATGTCGCTCTGGTGCCTGATGGCCTCCCCGCTCTTCTACAGCGGCGACATGGGCCGGTTGGACGAGTTCACGCTCAACGTCCTCTGCAACCCCGAGGTGATCGAGGTGAACCAGGACGCGTTGGGCCAGAGTGCCCGGATCGCGCCGCTCGGTGACGAGAAGTTCGCCATGGTCAAGGACATGGAAGACGGCTCGAAGGCCGTCGGGCTGTTCAACCGCGGCGAACTGCCCGCCGAGGTCACGGCGAAATGGTCCGACCTCAAGCTCGCAGCCCCGTCGCGGGTCCGCGACCTCTGGCGGCAAAGGGACCTGGCGGGCTGCGAGGCGTCGTTCTCCGCGAAGATCCCCCGCCACGGCGGCGTGATGCTGCGCCTGTGGCCGAAGTAGTTGCCGCAGCGCGAAGCGGAGGGTGGGACAAGCAACGAAATGTAGGGTGGGACAAGCGAAGCGCAGTCCCACCAAGAAACCGCGAGAATCCTGGTGGGACTGCGCTTCGCTTGTCCCACCCTACCTCTGAGTCACGCCTTGGGGCCGAGGCCGGCGATGCACTGATCTTCGCGGACCACTTTGCGCGGGCCGCCGTCGAGGCCGGTCGACCAGTCGTTCGGCGGGACGATCGTCTGGAGGCGGTCGACCGTGCCGAGGGCCTCGGCCCGATCAGCGATCAACTGCCAGCCGCAGTCCATGTCGGCATTCACTTCGCACTTGCCGTCGCGCGAGCCGCCGCAGGGGCCGTTCAAGAGGCGTTTCGCGCACCGGGTGATGGGGCAGATGCCCATGAATTCGCCCAGCCGGCAGTTGCCGCAGCCGGAGCATTTTTCCGTCCAAACACCCTGCGATTCGAGGATGCCCATGAACTGGGTATTGAGGCCGGGATAGACGGGCATCTTGGGGAACCGCTCGGCGAGGGCCTGAACGCCCGCCCCGCAGCCCAGCGAGCAAATGGCGTCGTACTCGCGGGCCCGCAGGGCCAGGATGTCGATGAAGGCGTCCTCGCACTGCCGCTCGATGGTGCACTCGTCGACCACGACGCCGGGCCGGCCGGCCAGCTTGAGCGACATGCGGAGTGCGGCCCCGAGGATGCCCACTTCGCGCTCGCCGCCGGCGAGGCAGACGGTCACGCACGTGCCGCAGCCCACCAGCAGCACGCGGTCGTGCCTCTGGATCATGTCGCGGATTTCCGGAATCTTCTTGCGATCGGCAACAATCATCGTTTGTCTCCTGCCAACAAGGCTTCCGCCTGCCGGCTCATTTCTTGGACGTTTTGTTGGAGGCGATCGGGGTCGGGCCGGAGGGGGCTCTTTCCCAGGCGTTTGAGGCGTTCGGCCATCGTCGTCACGATTTCCGCAAAACGCGGCCCGTCGGCGGAAGAGAGGTTGAACATTTCCAGGCGCTCGGGCTCCAGGCCGATCTCGGCCAGCAACTGCCGGGCCCGCCCGACCCGCTTCTTCGCCCGAAGGTTGCCTTCGAGATAATGGCATCCGCCTTCGAGGCAGCCGGCCACGATCACGCCGTCGACGCCCCGCTCGAACGCGGCCATGAGGTAATTCACCTCGAGCTTGCCGGTGCAGGGGAGGCGCAGGATGCGGACGTTGTTGGGATACTGCAAGCGCATCGACCCGGCCAGATCGGCCGCGGCGTAGGCGCAATAGTGGCAGCAAAACGCGAGGATCAGCGGTTCGTCGTCCATATTCTCCTCTTGGAAAACCGCGACCAGTGGTCGCGGCTTTTCACCGTGGTCGCGGCTTTTCACCGGCGCGGTCAACTGTTTCTCCAGCGGGGCTGGGCGACGCCAACCTGCTCGGGATAAAAAGGTTCAGGAGTCACGGCCAAGCATGCCTGGCCCAACAGGCCTTCGACCGAGGCCAACACCTGGGCGTCGACGTAGTGCCGCAGCGTGATCGCCTTGGCGGGACACTCGGCGGTGCAGCTCCCGCAACCCATGCACACCGCCCCCTGCACCTCGGCCTTGTTGAACTCGTTCGGCTGAGGCGCGAGGTACGGGCAGACGTGGACGCACGTCATGCAGGAGATACACTTGTCGGGGTCCACCCACGCCGTCTGGGCCCCGACCGGCATCGTCTTTCGCGACAGGATCGAGGCCGCCCGGGCCGCCACCGCGTTGGCCTGGGCGATCGACTCGCTGAGGAATTTCGGGGCGTGGGCCGTGCCGCAGAGGAAGAGCCCCTCGCTGGCGAAATCGACCGGGCGCAGCTTCATGTGCGCTTCCAGGAAGAACCCGTCGGCGTTCAACGGCACGCGGAGCAAGTCGGAGAGCTCGCCGCGGTCCGCCCGGGGAACCATGGGAGCGGCCAGCACGAGGAGATCGGCGTCGATCTGCATGTCCCGGCGCAGGGTGGGCTCTTCGACCCGGATTGTCACGGTCCCCTCGCCACTGGGGAGAGGGCTAGGGTGAGGGGAATTCGTCCGATCGGCGAAGACGCCGCCCTCACCCCCGGCCCCTCTCCCGGAACGGGAGAGGGGAGAAATGGTCACCTGCGGTGCGTTGTCCGGCTCGTAGCGGACGAAGAGGACGCCTTTCTCGCGGGCCTCGCGGTAGGCCGCCTCGCGGAAGCCGTAGGTCCGCATGTCGCGGTAGAGGACCATGATCCGCGCCTTGGGGAATCGCTCCCGCAGCAGCAGGGCATTCTTGACCGCCGCGGTGCAGCAGACGCGGCTGCAATAGGGGCGCTCGTCGTCGCGCTGCTCCACGCACTGGATCATGACCACGGTGCCCTTCTCGGGCAGCGCGAGGTCGCCGCGAGCCAGCCGCTCCGAGAGATCCAGTTGCGTCAGCACCTTGTCGCTCTGGCCGTAGCCGTAGGATTGCGGCTTGTGCTCGACCGCCCCGGTGGCGACCACGACCACGCCGTGCTTGACGCTGACCGCTCCGTCCGCCGTCTCGAGCGACGAGGTGAACCCGCCCACGTGGCCCTCGACCTTGGCGGCTCGGGCGTTGCAGTAGACGTCGATCCGCGGATGGGCCCGGACGCGGGCGACCGTCTCGGCGAGGAACGCCTGGATGTCCTCTCCGGCGAGCGTCGAGTAAACCTGCCGGGCCGTGCCGCCCAGTCCGTCCGACTTCTCGACCAGGTGGACCGGAAAGCCCTGGTCGGCCAGGGCCAGCGCGGCGGTCATTCCCGCGATCCCTCCTCCGACGACCAGGGCCTCATGGTTCACCGGCGCCTGCTGGTCGTAGAGCGGCATGAGGCGTGCGGCGCGGGCCGCGGCCATACGCACCAGGTCGATCGCCTTCTCCGTGGCCCGGCCCGGATGGCCCGAGTGGACCCAGGAGCACTGATCGCGGATGTTGGCCATCTCCAGGAGGTACGGGTTCAGGCCGACGTCGCGGAGGGTGTCGCGGAAGATGGGTTCGTGGGTCCGCGGCGTGCAGGAGGCGACCACCACGCGGTTGAGCCGGTGTTCTGCGATCTTCTCCTTAATGTGGTTCTGCGTGTCGTCGGCGCAGGTGTAGGTGTTGGTCTCGGCGACGACCACGTGCGGGAACTCCCTCGCGTGCTTGACCACGCGCTCCACGTCGACCACCGAGGCGATGTTGCTGCCGCAATGGCACACGAACACGCCGACCCGCGGCGGCTCGTCGGCGATGTCACGCTGCGGGGGGTAGGTCTTCTTCCGCACGCGGGTGCCCCGGGCCGGCGCCAGAAGCGCCATGGCGCGGGCGGCCGCGGCGCTGGCCTGCATCACCGTGTCCGGGATATCCTTCGGCTCCTGGAACGCCCCGCCGACGAAGACGCCCTCGCGCGAGGTGTCCAACGGATGGAGTTCGCTCGTCTCGGCGAAGCCCCAACGGTTGAGCACCACCTGCATCCTCGCGGCCTGCTCCTGAAGCGTGGCGCTCGGCTCCAGGCCGAGGGAGAGCACGATCATGTCGAACTCCTCCTCGGTCTGTTTGATCTCGGCGCTGGCATAGGTCACGCGGAGGTTCCGCGTGCCGGGCATCTCGCAGGTCCGCGAGATGAACGAGCGGAGGTAGCGCACTCCCAGCCGGTTCTTGGCCCGGTCGTAGTACCGGTCGAAATCCTTGCCGAACGCGCGGAGGTCGAGGAAGAAGATCGTCACGTCGAGGCCTGGCTCGTGCTCTTTGGCGAGGATCGCCTCCTTGGTCGCGGCCATGCAGCAGACGGACGAGCAGTAGTCATTGTCGCACCCGGTGTCGCGCGAGCCGATGCACTGAAGGAAGGCGATCCGCTTGGGCGCTCTGCCGTCGGAAGGCCGGCGGATGTGGCCGCGCGTCGGTCCCGAGGCGGAGAGCATACGCTCGAATTGGACGTTGGTGAGCACGTTGGGGGCGAAGCCGAAGCCGAACTCGCCGCGGCGCGTGGCGTCGAAGGCCTCGAAGCCGGGCGTGAGGACCACGCTGCCCACCTCGAGCTCGACCGTCTCCTCCGACTGCTCGTAGTCGATCGCGCCGGCCTGGCACACCTGGGCGCACAGGCCGCACTCCCCGGTCTTGAAATGGATGCAGTTTTCCCGGTCGATGACCGGCACGCGCGGCGACGCCTGGGGATGGGCCAGGTCGATGCAGGGCCGGGCGGTGAGGTACTTGTCGAACGCCGTGAAGTGCGGCTGGAGGCGCCGCGCGGTGATCGTGGTCAGGTCAATCGCGCCGGTGGGACAGACCACCGCGCACGCCCCGCACGCCTGGCACTGCTGGGACTGCTCGCCGTAGGCCGGGCCCACCTCGCGCTCGGAGCCGCGGCCGAAGAGGTTGATCGCCCCGCGCCCCATCATCTCGTTACAGACTCGCGAGCACAGCCCGCAGAGAATGCACTTGTTGCCCGCCGCGGGCTCGAAAGGCGTGGCGGTCACGCCCAACCCGGCGGCGAACTCGGCCAACTCGCGGGAGTCGGGGGCCTGGGCCAGAAGCAGTTCCAGGACCGTGCGACGGGCCTCCTTCACCCGATCGGTCTCCGTGTGGACCACGATCGCATCGTCGATCGGATGGCTGCACGAGGCGACCAACTGGCCGCCGCGGGGCGTTTCGATCTCCACCAGGCAGACCCGGCAGGCCCCGTAGGGGGAAAGCCCCCGATAGTTGCACAGCGTGGGAATCGACACGCCAAGCCGACGCGCGGCGTTGAGGATCGTCGTCCCCCGCGGCACCTCGGCCGTGCGGCCGTCGACGTTGACCTGGACCTGATCCGTTGTATTTGTGCTCATAGTCGTTTCACCTAGGCGGCCCTCGTCCGAGAGTCGCCGCTCTGTCGTCCTCGTTTTCCCTAGCCCAGGCGTTTACGCCTGGGAGGCGAGGCCGTCCTTTTCTACCCAGCCCCTTCAGGGGCTTCCCCCCACGCGCCCAAGGCCCCTGAAGGGGCCAGAACTCACCGGGATGACGCCTGCCTTTCCCAGGCGTGAACGCCTGGGCTAGAGAAAGACGTCTTTCCATTCGTCAAACCTCCGCACACGCCTGCCGGGCATTCTCGCCGGCGCACGTGGGCCTCGAACTCGTCGAGGAAATGTTCCAGGGTCGTCATCGCGGCGCCGGGCGCCATGCCGCCCATCCCGCACACGGCGGCCGATCGGACCGTCTTCGCCAGCCGCTCCAGGAGCGACAGGTCGTCCATGGTCCCGCAGCCCTCGCAGATCCGCGACAGGATGCGGTGCATCTGCTTCGTGCCTTCGCGGCAGGGGACGCACTTGCCGCACGACTCGTCGAGGAAGAACCCGACGAGGAACCGGGCCATGTCGACCATGCAGGCGGTGTCGTCCAGCACGATCACGCCGCCCGTGCCGATCAGGATCGTCTCCCCCGGGCGGTCCTCGGTGTCGATCGCCAGGTCGAGCATCGACGGGGGGATGCAGCCGCGCGACGCCCCGCCGGCTTGAAGGGCTTTCAGCGGCCGGTCGTCGGCGACCCCGCCGCCGATCTCGTAAACCAATTCCCGGAGCGTCATTCCGAAAGGCACTTCCACCAACCCGGCGTTCTTGACCGCCCCTTCCAGCGAAAAGATGGTCGTGCCCGGCGTCCGCTTGGTTCCCATGGCGGCGTACCACCCGGCGCCCCGCGTGAAGATGGGCGGAACGCTCGCCCAGGTCTTCACGTTGTTGACCACGGTGGGCTTGCCCCAGAGCCCCTGGGTGACGGGATACGGGGGCCGCGTGCGGGGCTCGCCGGAATGACCTTCGAGCGACTCGATCAGGGCCGTCTCCTCGCCGCAGATGTAGGCCCCAGCCCCGCGGCGAAGCGTGATCCGGAACGCCCAGCCGGTGCCGAGGATGTCCTCGCCCAGGAGCCCTCGCTTCTCGGCCTCGTCGATCGCGTGCTGGAGGATCTCGATCGCCAACGGGTATTCGTTCCGCACGTAGATGAACCCCTCGGGCGCGCCGATGGCGTACGAGCCGATCAGCATGCCTTCGAGCACCGCGTGGGGATCGCCCTCGAGGATCGTCCGGTCCATGTAAGAGCCGGGTTCCCCTTCGTCGGCGTTGCAGACCACGTACTTGATATCCGCCTCGGCTTGCCGGGCCAGACGCCATTTCTGGCCCGTCGGGAAGGCCGCGCCGCCCCGGCCTCGCAGGCCCGAGCGCGTCATCTCTTGGATCGCCTCGTCGGGCGTCATCTCGGTCATGGCCTTCACGGCCCCGCGGTAGGTGCCGCGGGCAACCGTCTCCTCCAAGACCATGGGGTCCACGCACCCGCAGTTGCGAAGGATCACCTTCTTCTGCCGGCGATAGAAATCGAGATCGGACCACTCCGGCACCGGCTGAAGCGACGCCGGACACGGCGGCTCGCTGCGCGTCTTGCCCGAGGAAACGTACTCTTCGCCTGCAAAACGCCCCAGCGCTTGCGCCGGCTTCAGGTCGCCCTTGGCGTACGCCCGGAGCAACTCGCGGGTCTTCTGCGGGGTCATGTCGGGGTAGCTCACCCGCGGGCCGCTGGGCAGCACGAGATCCACCAGCGGTTCCCGGGAGCAGAAGCCGATGCAGCCGGTGCGGTGTACGGTCGCGTCCAGACCGAGTTCGGCGACGACGCGGCGGGCCTCGGCTTCGACGTCGCGGGCGCCGACGGCCACTCCACAACTGGCCGACCCGACGAGAATCTTCAGCCGCGAGGGATCAAGAGCCGCCAGGCCGGCGGCCTCGAGGGCGTCCAAGTCCTGGGCGGTGCGTATCGGTTGACTCATGAGAATTGCTCCAGGATTTCCGCCACCCGGTCGATGTTCACGCGGCCGAAACTCCGGCCGTCGACCTTCATCGCCGGCGACAGGGCGCAGAGGCCGAGGCAACGGACGGTCCGCAACGTGAATCGCCCCGACTGGTCAGTCTGGCCGGCCGCGACACCAATCTCCTTTTCGACCTTCTTCAGCAGGGCCTTGGCTCGGCGCGAGTGGCACGACGTGCCCGAGCAAACCTCGACCAGGTGCCGGCCCACCGGCTTCAGATCGAAGCGGTCGTAGAAGCTCGCGACCCGCAGGAGTTCGGCCACGCGAAGCCCCCACCGTGCGGCGAGATGCTCCAGGAGGTTGCGGGGAAGATAGCCATAGCTCTCGCTGATCTCCTGAAGGACCGGCATCACCCGCCCCAGGCTCCCTTCGTGCCGTGCGAGGATCGCATCGAGCCTGGCGGAGTCGGCCGGGCTGAGCGGCTCGGCCGGCTGAAAGTCCGGGGGGACCTGCGCGGTGTTGCGGACCGGGCAGGCCGTCCAGCAGTCGCCGCAGCCGGTGCATTTGTCCGCCCGCACGCTCCGCGGCCGCTTGCGGATCTGTGCGGTGAAATGCCCGGGCTCGCCCTCCAGCGAGACCACGTCGGCCATGGTCGTCACGTCGATGTTGTAGTCGCGGATGCACTCGACCAGCTTCGGGGAGATGATGCAGGTGGCGCAGTCGCCGGTGGGGAAGGTCTTGTCGAGCCGCGCCATCGCGCCGCCGATCGTCGGGCTCTCTTCCACAAGGTGGACGCGGAACCCGGCCGCCGAAAGATCCAGCGCGGCCTGGATGCCGGCGATGCCGCCGCCGCAGACCAGCACGGCCCCGCACATCGGCCGGTCGTCGCCGTTGCCGTTCCCGTTGCCGTTTCCGTTGGCACCTGCGACGTCCGAATTGGTATGGGTGATTGCTGTGCTCATCGCTCTCCCCCGGACTCAGCCCCGAAGGGGCGAGATATGAAAGCCCAGGGCAACGCCCTGGGGAGAGATCCTACGGCGAGATCGGTAGCCCTGAAGGGGCGGGATCGAGGTCGGGTGTCGTATCGATTTCGCCCTTTCAGGGCTTCCACGTTCATCGCGGCTCGCTCCCCCAGGGCGTTGCCCTGGGCTGTCGTATAGCGCCCCTTCGGGGCTGAGGTCGATTTCATCATTATCCTCCCGTCGCCGCCGCCAGGCCGCGATCTCCCAAGAGCGCCTTCGCGTCGATCGTCAACGCGCTTATGCCCAAGTCCTGGTCCGACAGGCCCAACGCCAGGCCCAGAAGCTGGGTGATATAAAGGACCGGCGTCGCCGGGATGGCGCCGTGGGCCTTGGCCGCGTCGGCCTGACGCAGGTCGAGATTCACCTGGCACAAGGGGCAGGCCACCGCGATGCACTCGGCCCCCGTCTCGCGGGCCATGGAAAGCAGTCGGTGGCCGAGCCGGGCCACGATGCTGGAACTGGTCATCGACAAGCTCGCCCCGCAGCATTCCGTCTTGAAGGGCCAGTCGACCGCCTCGGCCCCGATCGCGCCGATCAGATCGTCCATGGAGTGCGGATGCTCCGCGTCGTCGAAGGCGACGATCTCGGGCGGCCGCGTCAGGAGGCAGCCGTAGTAGCAGGCCACGCGCAGCCCGCGGAGCCGTCGCCGGACCTTGGCGGCGATCTTCTCCAGGCCGAAGTG
>Ga0067045_1003287_pt1 | contig 24273 bp, 15 predicted proteins | sample TerdegcTABiofilm_FD_59184 | JGI IMG/M metagenome (GOLD analysis project Ga0067045, IMG submission 59184) | Combined Assembly of (Gp0054472, Gp0054536) Wastewater bioreactor microbial communities from Singapore -Terephthalate degrading... | reverse complement strand
TGTTTTCGGCTACCGGGGTCACACACGCCGCCTGCAGCGTACGGGCGCCCTTGACTTCAACCACACAGATCCGGCAGGCCCCGATGACATTGATATCTTTTAAATAGCACAGGGTCGGTATATTTATATTGACTTTCCTGGCAGCTTCCAGAACAGTCGTACCCTGCTCCACCTGCACTTCTCTTCCGTCTATCGTTAATCTAACCATTGCCATCTATCTCACCCCTCCTTCTACTTCACATCGCAGCGTAAGCAACGCATAGCCTCGACCATGGCCTGCACTTTGGTGAAACCTTTTTCCACTTCCACAAAGGACTGGCGTTCAGCCACCGGCAGGCAGGCGGTCGCTTCTCTCGCCCTCTTCTCCTCAAGCAGTTCTCCGGAGACTGCGCGCTTGAGTTCGCGTGGTTCGACAACTACACCGGAACCACCGAGGAATTTATCAATAGCCGCGGCCGCTTTCTTGCCTTGGGCAATCGCGCCGATTGCCGTATCCGGCCCGGAAGCGCAGTCGCCGCCGGCGAAAATATATGGTATATTTGTAGCCAGGCTGTCGGGGTCCACTACAATCAGACCGCGGGCCGTCTGCACGCCGGCTTCGGTAATGCCGTCAAGCTGGACATTTTGCCCGATCGCGCTGATCACCACGTCAGCGGGTATGACGAAGTTGGAGCCTTCCACCGGCACCGGCCGCCTGCGGCCGCTGTGATCAAAGTCGCCCGGCACTGATTCCTGGCATTCCAGTCCGGTTACCTGGCCGCCGGCTACCTGCACGCTTACGGGGGCGGTCATAAAGGTAAACTTGACTCCTTCGTGTTCTGCTTCCATAATCTCATCTTCAAAGGCCGGCATGTCTTCTTTGCGGCGCCGATAAACGACTTGAACTTCCTTCGCTCCGTTCCTGATAGCCGAGCGGGCGCTGTCAATAGCTACGTTGCCGCCGCCTACCACCAGCACAGTCTTGCCTTTTACATCGGCGGCCTGTCCCAGTTTAACGTCACGCAGGTAGCTGATGCCTGATATAACACCGTTGAGTTCCTCGCCCGGAATGCCCAGTTTCTGGTCAACGTGGGCACCGACGGCGATAAACACCGCGTTAAACCCTTGCTTGTCTAAATCTTTGAATGTAACGTCTTTTCCAAACCGGGTGTTGGTTTTAATCGTCACACCCATTCCTTCAATAGCCCTAATTTCAGCCGCCAGGATGTCGGCCGGCAAGCGGTAATCGGGAATTCCCACTTTCAGCATCCCGCCGGCAACCGGCAGCGCTTCAAACACAGTTACCTTGTGACCGGCTTTAGCCAGATAGTAGGCTGCCGTCAGGCCGGCAGGCCCGCCGCCGATTATTGCCACCTGCTTGCCGGTAGCAACTCCGGGAGGCTCAACCGGGAATCCTTTGTTCTGTTCATACACCCAGTCGGCAGCAAAGCGCTTCAATGTCCTGATCGCAAGAGGTTCGTCCAATAGAGCGCGGCGGCACTTGGCTTCACACGGGTGGTGGCACACGCGGCCGCAAACAGCCGGGAACGGGTTCTCCCGCTTCACTTCCATATAGGCTTCCAGGAAACGCCCGTTCCGGATGTGATCAAGGTAGATGGGCACATCAACCCCGGCCGGGCAGGTATTTTGGCATGGTGAATCAAATAAGGACGCGCAGACGGAAGCCGGACAGCGTTTGTCCCGGATATGCGCTTCGTACTCGTGTCTGAAGTAGCGTATCGTGCTCAGCACGGGGTTGGGCGCGGTTTGTCCCAAACCGCACAGCGCCGTTTCTTTGATATAGTAACACAACTCTTCCAGGGCTTCTATATCTCCTTCTCGTCCTTGACCATGGGCGATCCGTTTCAATATTTCCAGCATCCGTTTGGTGCCGATACGGCAGGGGGCGCATTTACCACACGACTCTTCCTGGCAGAATTCGGTAAAGTACTTGGCCAGGTCGACCATACAGGTATCCTCGTCCATGACAATCAGTCCGCCGGACCCCACAATCGCGCCCAGTTCCGCCAGCGACTCATAATCAACACCAACGTTAAGGTATTCTGCCGGGATACAGCCGCCTGAAGGCCCGCCTGTTTGGGCCGCTTTAAACTTTTTGCCGCCTATGATGCCGCCGCCGATATCGAAAACGATATCTCCTAAAGGTATACCCATAGGAACTTCGATCAGACCGGTATTATTAACCTTTCCGGTAAGGGCGAATACTTTGGTCCCCTTGCTTTTCTCTGTTCCCTTGGAAGCGTACCAGTCCCCGCCTTTGAGGATAATCGGCGGTATGCTGGCGTAGGTTTCCACGTTATTTAGCAAAGTGGGCTTGCCCCACAGACCCTCGTTGGCCGGGAAGGGAGGCCTCGGCCGGGGTTCCCCGCGGCGTCCTTCAATAGAGGCCAGCAGGGCGGTTTCTTCACCACAGACAAAAGCGCCGGCGCCGACCCGTACGTTTAGATCAAAAGTAAATCCAGTTCCTAAAATATTTTCTCCCAATAAACCATACTCGCGGGCCTGGTTGATGGCATGTCTCAGTCTTTCCACCGCCAGGGGGTATTCCGCTCTAACATAGATATAACCCTTGCTGGCGCCTACCGCATAGCCGGCGATGGACATGGCCTCGATAACACTGTGCGGGTCTCCTTCCAAAACCGACCTGTCCATGAAAGCGCCCGGGTCGCCTTCGTCTCCGTTACATACCACATATTTTTGTGTCGCGTTGGCCTTGGCGGTGAACTCCCACTTTAAGCCGGTCGGGAAACCCGCGCCGCCGCGGCCGCGCAAGCCGGATTTTTTAATTTCGGCGATTACTTCCTCGGGAGACATGGTGGATAAAACTTTGGCCAGCGCGGAATATCCTTCACTGGCAATATATTCTTCAATATCTTCCGGATTAATAAAGCCGGCGTTGCGCAAGGCGATTTTGAATTGCTTGGATAAAAACGGAAAGTCTTTCATTAAAGGAATCGGTTTCTTTGTTTCCAGATCACGGTAAACCAGCCGGTCGACAATCCGGCCCTTTAACAGGTGCTCGCTGACAATTTCCGCCGCGTCTTCAGGCTTAACGCGGCAGTATACTACTCCCTCGGGGTATATAATTAAACGCGGGCCCAGGTCGCAAATACCCATGCAGCCGGTCTCGATAAGTTGAACTTCTGATTCCAGTTTATGTTCTTTTATCCCCTCTGAAAGTGCTTCTTTGACAGCGCGGGATCCTGACAAAAGACAGCCTGATCCCATACAAATCAACACATGTGCCCGATAATAATGCATAATCATTACCCTCCTCTCACTATTTCAATTAATCTCGCTGCACCAGCGCCCATTCCTCAACCACGTGGCCGTTAATAACATGTTCAAGCACGATCCGCCGGGCTTTTTCCTCGTCCAGACGGCCGTAAACAATCTGAGGCGTACCCGGCTTGCTTACTTCCACTATGGGCTCATGCTGGCACATTCCGGCGCAGCCTGTCTGAGTGACAATTACGTCAGAAATATTTCTTTTATCTATTTCATCAATAATTGCCATCATTACTTCCCTCGCTCCGGCAGTTATGCCACAGGTTCCCATTCCTACCACTATTGTTGTTTTACCGCTCATCTGCCGCTCCTTGATTTTATTCAGCGCGGTTTCTTTAAATTTCATCAGTTCATCCACTGATTTGATTTGCTTCATCATCAATCCCCCCGGTATATTTTTAACACTATTTTATAACCAGAAGGTATCACCTTCCACCATAGCCCTGCGAGTTAATTTACTTACCGGCATTTCTGCATTCATTAATAATTCTCGGGACCAGATCAGGCTTCATCCTCACCCGCGGCTCATTATTAACTGTTATAACCGGTGCCAGCCCGCAGGCTCCCAGGCACCTGACCGCCTCAAGGGTAAACATATTGTCGTCGGTAGAGTCATGCAGCTTGATTCCCAATTCTTTTTCAAACCGCTCCAATACTCGCGGCGCTCCCCGCACATAACAGGCGGTACCCTGACAGAGGGAAATCTCATATTTGCCTTTCGGCTTTAATGAAAAAAGATGATAAAACGTAATAACTCCATTAATAGTGCTTAAAGGCACATCCATTTTGTCCGCAATTATTTGCTGCACATCTTTTGGCACATAACCGTAATTCTCCTGAACCCAGTACAACACCTCAATTAAATCGTCTTTTTTTCCTTTATGCTGGGCAATCACTTTTTCTAGCTCAGCATTCAGATCACACCGGCAAATACTCTTTGCCTCCATTCATTTCCCTCCTCACTTTTTAGATCAGTTTAAATTCCTTATTTTGAAACTATAGATGATATCTCATCATTCTGTATAGCTCATCATAAGGATATTTTATTAATAATAATTCTCTTAATAATAAATAATTAGTCAATAAATAAAAAAATTTTCATACCGGTTAAATTATCACTTTGTTCAATATTTCACTAATAATGATACTTACTACACCCCTTTACATTACATAACCTCTAATTTTAAATAATAAACATTGCACTATTTGTTGTCAAGAATTTAGTTGGCAAAACTAATTATAAGCAAAAGTTTCATAAATTACTCACTCAAGTATAATTTTTTAATACCATCGCGGCAGTAACTTTTTATCCAGTTTAAAACTCCAACCTCATTCAAGGGAAGTTCCTTAAATTTACTTACCAAACAACCGGTATCAAAAACAAAATTCCGTCCATCAACCAGATGATTGTACAATAAATTTATATCCGGTTTGGCGGCTACTGTAGCCACTAGCGTAGAGGCTACATCCCCCAAGGGCATCCGGTCAATATGCGAACGCTGAAAGGTTGCTTTTACGGTTGTCCCTTTTCCTTTTTCAGACTTGATAACCAGGTCACCTTCACAAGCACGCGCTGCCTGTTGAAGTAAAGGTATACCCAGGCCAACCCTCCTTAAACGCCGGCTGGTTACAAAGGGATCGTAAACTTGTTCTATTTCTTCTACGCTTAATCCTCCACCGTTATCGACAACTTCAAAACTCAAAATATCCCTGGTAGTGTCTTCAATAACCGTTATCTTGATGGTGGATGCGCCGGCAGCCAGCGAGTTTTCGATAAGATCTAAAAGATGATGAGAAAGTTCACGCATAATATTGCCCCATTTTGATCCTTATTTCCTATTTTTATCATTACTTTACCCTGCCGCTCAATGTAATTATTATAGCATATATATTTCAAATAATTCTGTAAAAAAATTAAGTCAAATAAACTTGACTTGACAAATAGCTTTTTCCATGGTACTTTTTTAATAGTTATTGTAGTTATTTATAATAATTTTTTTACCCATAATTTATGTTTATATTATTCTTTAAAGGCGATGGGGTTCGCCTTATGCCTGCGAAAGGCTGATGACTCCTACTTTTTAAGTAGGGGTTTTTTATTGTTATCGGCTGTTGCCAACAGTCAAGGAGGTTTTGAGCGATGAGTAAAACAGGATAATGGCTGGAATTTGAATCATTAAAACAGGTTTAATGAAAGGTGAGCGACAATATGGAACAAATCTTTATGCTGGCTTCCTTTTGGCTTGGACTAGCCGTTTTATCCGCTGTCATCGCCTATCACCTGCGCATTTCAATTGCATTGGTAGAAATATGCGTTGGAGTGATTACAGCCGCTGTAGCCGCTTACTTCGGCAAAATAGAAGCTTTAGGTTCTAATCAGGAATGGTTGCGTTTTCTGGCTTCATCCGGAGCTGTTCTGCTGACTTTCCTGGCCGGGGCCGAACTTGAAAAAAACGTAATTCAAAAAAAGTTGAAAGAAGTGACGGTCGTTGGTCTGGTCGGCTTTTTCGCACCGTTTTTGGGCTGCTCAGCGGTAGCGTATTATGTGCTTGGCTGGACATTGCAGGCTAGTTTGTTGGGCGGCGTGGCGCTTTCCACAACCTCAATGGCGGTTGTCTACGCAGTTATGCTGGAAACCGGCTTCAACAAGACCGACTTTGGCAAGGGTATTCTAGGAGCTTGCTTTATAAATGATCTTGGAACAGTTATTGCCCTTGGCCTTTTATTTTCCCCGTTTACCTATAGGACTGTTATTTTTATTATTGTAACTGCCGCTGTCTTATTCCTGTTGCCTTTTCTCACCCGCTGGCTGACCCGTATCTATGCTTACAGAACTGCCGCTATTAGGGCGAAATGGGTCATATTCGTCCTTTTTGGCTTGGGCACTCTGGCTATCTGGTCGGGAAGTGAGGCGGTGCTTCCTGCATACCTCATTGGTATGATTCTGGCCGAATTCTCCAATGAAGACACCTTTTGGCTTCGAAGGCTAAGGACTTTGACCGTAGGATTTCTTACCCCCTTTTATTTCATTCGCGCGGGCACACTCGTTTCTTTATCTGCCCTAATTACAGCTCCCCTGGTCTTCCTGGTGTTGCTGGCAGGCAAAGTATTATCGAAGATTTTCGGTTTATATCCATTTATCGGGCTGTTCCGGCGTGAACGCAATGAGCGATGGTACTACACCCTGATGATGTCCACCGGATTGACATTTGGAACCATTTCAGCATTATTCGGCTACTCCCATGGAATTGTAACGCAGGAGCAATACTCTTTTCTGGTGGCGGCAGTTATTGCCAGCGCAGTTGTTCCAACGCTCATCGCCGGATTTGCTTTTCTGCCCCGGCATCTTCTGCCCGGACCGGAAGAACAGATAAAACCCGCATATAAAAAAGAAGAGGACTTGAGCGAAGAGGGATAAAAAATTCACTTTATCACCATCGTTAATCCCAAGCTGTTCCGCGTCTTCAGGGTTGATTTCCAGGTAATCCGCCGGGAAGTGCTCATCGAGCATCCCTTTGCGCGAGTTATATTTCTAATTGATTTTTTCAAAGCGTCGTCCTCCAAACTATAAGTAACTAGTAGTCAGCAGTCAGAATGAGAAAATGATTTATCGTCCTGAAATACGTCACACTGCTTATTTATCATCCTTCGCGGCGCTTTTTTCCGCTAAAGCTGCCCTCAACATTTCTCCCACATTTTGCGTGATGGAACCTTTATCGCTGTACCGGGCAATCAATTTTTGATTAACCCTGCTGGCGCTTTTTGAGCTTTTAAACAGTTCAAAATCATCTTTTTCCGGCTGCCGGTGGCCACAGGCCCGGTCTGAACAAGCCAGCATCTTTCCTCTTTTGCTGTTTACCAACAGCATGTGCTTGCCGCAAAGAGGACATCTGGTTTTTGAGATATTATCCGCTTTATAAACTGAAGTATCCGCAATGACGCTTTTTACCAACTCCAGAGCATTTTGCCTGATACCGGCCATGAAGTCGGTCTTGCTGTCCTTGCCTCTGGCGATATCAGCCAGTCTTTGCTCCCACCGGGCGGTTAACTCGGGTGTTTTTAAAGCCGGAGATACCAGATTTATTAATTGCATTCCTTTGGAAGTGGGAAACAGTTCTTTGCCCTGCCGCTCGATATAATTATTATATAGTAGTTTTTCGATGATCTCGGCCCGCGTGGCTGGTGTTCCCAGCCCGCTCACTTTCATTGATTCACGCAGTTCTTCATCTTCAATAAACTTGCCGGGGCTTTCCATTGCTGTAAGTAAGGTGGCTTCCGTGTAACGGGCCGGCGGTTTTGTTTTCGATTTATTGATTTTACAGCTATTGACCTGTTTTTGCTCGCCTTTTTTATGTAAGGCCAGGGTCTGTTCGGGCAACGCGTCATCTTTTGATTCTTCTTTCTCTGCAACCTTAGCGGTCACAGCCCGCCAGCCCAAATCTTTGACCACCTTGCCGCTGGAGTAAAAATGCTCGCCGTTTACCATCGTGGTTAGCGTCGTCTGTCCGTAGCGGTAAGGAGGGTACAAAACAGCGATAAACCGCCTGGCAATCAGATCATAAAGTATTTTTTCTTCCGCCGACAGAGCCGCCAGCTGCAGAGGTTGACCGGTGGGAATAATGGCATGGTGATCGGTGACTTTGCTGTTGTCGACAAAGCGTTTCGTCGGCTCCAAAGTCTTCTGCAGGAGGGGCTTGACCAGCCCGGCATACGGCCCGGTAGCGATGCTTTTCAACCGGGCCGGCAGGGTAGGCACAATATCCGTGGTAATATATCGGGAGTCTGTTCGCGGATAAGTGACCAGCTTATGCCGCTCATACAAATCTTGCAGAACAGAGAGGGTTTTTTGCGCCGAAAACCCATACCTTTTATTGGCGTCCCTCTGCAGTTCCGTCAAATCGTAAGCCAGGGGCGGGGGCTCACTTTTGCTCTCTGTCCGGACTTCTTTGATCACTCCCGGATACCCTTTAATCCTGCTGACAATTTCCTCGGCCTGCGTGTAGTTGAATATCCGGTTCTTTCCGGACGCGTCACGCCAGTCGCCGAAGTAGTCTCCGAAGTCAGCCCGGATGGTCCAATAATCAACCGGAACGAACTGTTTTATTTCGGCCTCCCGCTTCACGATCATAGCCAGGGTGGGAGTCTGCACCCGGCCGGCGGTAAGCTGGGCATTGAACTTGCACGTCAAAGCCCGGGTCACGTTCAACCCGATCAGCCAGTCGGCCTGCGCCCGGCATACAGCCGCGTCGTACAAATTATTGTAAGCGGTTCCGGCTTTTAAATGCGCGAAGCCTTCACGGATGGCGTCGTCTGTCTGGGAGGAAATCCACAAGCGCTTAAACGGTTTCTTCCAGTCGGCCAGAACCATAATCCACCGCGCCACCAGTTCCCCTTCCCGCCCGGCGTCGGTGGCAATCACCAACTCACTTATGTCTTCCCGTTTCATTAAGCGCTTGATTACCTGAAACTGGTGGGAAGTCTGCCTGATTACTTTCAACTTCATTCTGTCAGGCAGTATCGGCAAATCTGCCAGGTTCCACTGTCTATACCTGTGGTCATAATCCTCCGGTTCGGCGAGGGTAACCAGGTGCCCCAGCGCCCAGGTCACCACATAGCGCGGCCCCTCCAGGAACCCCTTGTTTTTACCAGTGCATTTCAACACCCTGGCAATCTCTTTGGCAACGCTGGGCTTTTCCGCCAGCACGAGTGATTTCATTATATCCCCTCTGTCAATTCGCTTGAATTGGGTCCTTTTATTTATTCATACTTCTTAATAATCAGGCTGGCATTCTGTCCTCCGAAACCGAATGAATTGGACATCGCCACTCGCACCGCAGCCTTTCGAGCGGTATTGGGCACGTAATCCAGGTCGCATTCCGGATCCGGATTTGAATAATTGATTGTCGGGGGTACCAGGTTTTCCCGGATGGCTTTGACACATGCGATCAGTTCGGTCACTCCGCCGGCGCCCATCAAGTGTCCGGTGGCTCCTTTGGTGGAACTGACCGGGATCCGGTAAGCCCGCGGGCCGAAAACCTCTTTGACGGCCTTTGTCTCCACTTGATCACCCAAGATAGTCGAGGTGCCGTGCGCGTTAATGTAATCCACCTCTTCTGCCGAAATACCGGCGCTCTCCAGGGCCTTACGCATGCAGTGTATCTCTCCGGCGGCGCCGGGTTCTGGAATGACAGTATGGTAACCGTCCCCACAACGGCCGTAACCAATCAATTCGGCCAGTACGTGTGCTTCCCGCCGCTTTGCGTGCTCAAGGGTCTCAACTATCAGGGCTCCTGCCCCTTCTCCCATTACAAAACCGTCGCGGTCCCTGTCAAACGGTCGAGACGCTTTCCCGGGTTCGTCATTGCGGCACGACAGTGCCCTTGCCGAACAGAGTCCGGCGAGCATCAACATGCAGAACAATGACTCGGACCCGCCGGCTATCACCACATCGGCTTCGCCCCTTTCCAGTATGTGCATCGCAGTCCCCACCGCATCCGCCCCCGAAGCGCACGCAGTGGTTAAAGTAAGGTTGGGGCCCTTAATCCCATAGCGTATCGAAACCTGGCCGGAAGCCAAGTTCGTTAGGAACTTGGGTACAAAGTGCGGGCTGATGCGCGAACCGTTTAATAGCCTGGTCTGCTCGCCGGTAACGGTGATGATTCCGCCTATTGCCGTCCCGAACACCACCCCGACCCGAAAAGGGTCCTCTTGAGCGAGATCGAGCCTGCCGTCCTCAACCGCCATCTGGACTGCCGCCAGGGCAAACTGAATAAAGCGGTCATTTTCGCGGACGAGCTTAGCCGGCATAAATCCGCCTGGAACAAAGTTCTTGACCTCGGCCCCAATCTGACACTGCACCGGCGAAGCGTCCAAAAGAGTAAGCCTCTCTATGCCGCACTCTCCTTTAATTAATCCTTCCCAGTAAGCTTCAACTCCTATTCCCAGGGGAGTTACCGCCCCCATGCCGGTAATAACTATTCTATCACGCAACAACTGGCTCCCCTCCCGTAAAATTTTCTATCGGCTGAGTGAACTGCACTTAATGAGAAGTAGTTACCATTTATTCAACTATAATGAAATAGACTAATATTTTATTTATATTGGTGAAATTCAACCTAACACGCATTTACTTTAACATAATACCAAAATATAATATAAAATAAAAGTCATGGAGAGAGGTGGAAAGAGGTATTATGAGCAGTTTCACTGAACACACCAATACTTTCAGAGATCTTTTCGAAAACGGCTTTACTTATCTCAACGGTTTTTTACGGAACGTAGACCGTTTTCCACAAAAGTCTGCCCTGACCTGTCCGATAAGGAAAAAAAGTTGGACTTACCAGCAACTCAACGGCGAATGCAACAAGCTGGCCCACGCTTTCCTTGCCGACGGGCTCAAAAAAGGTGACGTGGTTGTTTACCAGCTATTAAATTCAGTACAATTTGTTTTTTGCTACCTTGCGCCGCAGAAAATAGGAGCGGTCAACTGCCCGATCAACTTCCGTCTCTCCCCGGGTGAGACCGCTTATATTCTTGATGAAAGCAAGCCTGCCGTTTATGTTTTTGACGAAGAGATCCGGGACAGGGCTGAGAAAGCCCTGGACATGGCCAGGCACAAGCCGCGCCGGGTGGTGATGGTGGAATTCCGGGGCAAAGAAAAACCTTTTGGCGGCTCCATCACATACGATGAATACGTTAAGAACCAGCCGGAAAGCGACCCCGGCGTTGAACAACCCACCAGCGTATATGATGAAATCACCCGCCTGTACACTTCAGGCACCACCGGCATGCCCAAGGGCGTGCCCTTGAACAACCTCAACGAGATATTCACGGCGCACGACGTGATCATGCACTTCCCGCTTAACCCGACGGACAAGACTATGAACATGAGCCCCTGGTTCCACCGCGGAGGGCTTCACTCCGGCGGCCCCTGCCCCACCCTTTACGTGGGGGGCGAGGTGGTGGTGCTGAGGCAATTCAACCCCAGGGTATGCCTCGACTACGTGGCCAAGTACGGCCTTACCTTTTTAATCGGCGCGCCGCCGATGCTGAAGCTGCTGCACGACCTGCAGGCCAAGGAGCCCAGGAGCCTGAATACGATTAAAGGGATTGTCACCATGGGAGCCCCCCTGGAACGGGAAGCCTGCATCAGCTTCCAAAAGGTGCTTACTCCCAATATCTTCAATGGCTATGGAACCACAGAAGCCTTCTGGAACACCTTCCTGCGGCCGTTCGACCTGCCGCAGATGGCTGGTTCCGCGGGGCGCTCCTGCACCGACGACGAGGCGGCAGTGGTCAAGGTCTACCCTGGACCGGGAGGGCTGAACCCAGACGATTACGTGGCGAAAGACAACCAGGAAGTCGGTGAAATAATCATCAGGTCGTACGCCAAGTGCTCCTACAGCTACTTCAACAGTCCGGCCGAGGAGGAGAGAGTGTTTTACAAGGGATGGATATACATCGGCGATTTGGGGACCTGGAACGAGGATAATTATATCACCGTGGTGGGCAGGAAGGACGACATGATTATCTGCGCGGGCGAAAACATCCACCCGGTGCAGGTGGAGGAAGTACTCAACGAACACCCGAAGGTGAAGGAATCTGTTGTCGTCGGCGTGCCTGACAGGACGCGCGGTGAAGTGGTGGCAGCATATATCATCAAGAACGACCCCTCGCTCACGGCCAAGGAACTTGACGAGCACTGCCGCAATCATCTTATGCTGGCGCAATTTAAAAAGCCCAGGTTTTACCGGTTTGTGGAAGAACTGCCCTACACGGCGACGGGAAAGAAAATCCATTACAAGGTCAAGGAGATGGCCAGGGAAGACAAGGAAAAGGGGCTGCTGGAGAGAGTCTGATAAAACGAAATTTGCAGGACACAGGCCCCTTTCGGCTCCAACCTCCTCCGGGAGGAAGATCCCGAAAGGGGTTTCCTTGAATATATCCCGCCGGAAAAAGTCTCTAAATACAGGACTTGCCTTCAACCAGGTCACTTGTGGTAGCGCAGGATAATTTTACCCATCTCGGTTAATTTATTAATCAGTAGACTGATAATCGTATGGCGCGGCAATACACCCATTTGCTTGAAGGATATATCAGCATGGCTGGGATTACGGGCGCCGCCGGTAAAAAATTTGATTATATCTGCGTCGATCATCATCCTGCTCAAATCACTCACACAGGAATCGCTGTCATATTTTTCGGGGTTTTCATCCAAAATATTAAAGACCTGATTTAAGGTAATCGCACCTTCAGTAACCAAGTCGATTCCGTTAATTTTGTACTTGGGCGGCTGAGAGAAGGAGGACGACAGCGAAAGAACTTCCACCGGCTCCTTTAGAATTCGGGATACGATGTCGGCGGTGGTCGAGCCGCAAATTACCTTATATCCATCCGAGTTCATAAAATCCGCTACAAAACTTTCATCATCCCTTCGGTGGGTGGCAGGACCGCTCATTAGATTAAGCACATTGGCTTCCCGGCAGCTTAAGACGGCAATCGTGGCATCGTCCGGATGAACGCCCCCCGAAAGTTGGCAGGCTTTATCCACACTTTCCTTGGCTATATCTTCAAGAAGCTTTCCCCGGTACAGATTGTAATTAAAAAAGGAATTAACTCCTTCCACACCCCAGCCAAAACCTGGTATTCTGCCCATTCCCGCCTGGGTAATGCCGTCCGTCATCAACACCAGCGCCTCACCGTCCCGGAGCACCCCGGTAGACTCACTGATAATTTCACGGGCAAGGGTAAAATTTCTCTGGGAGATCAACTCCGAACTATTTCGATTGATGAGCAGCGGTACAGGGCTTTCGTAAGAAAGAATCGTATACTGTCCATTATTTAAGATCCAAGCAATGGAAAAAGCGGCGTAGGGAATATCATCTTCCGTCCGAGCCTTGTGCATCATGGAAATAACCATTTCGCTGGCACGAAACAGAGAGACGCCTGAATCCAATAACGATAACAGACGGTTGGCGCACATGATGGCGGCAAGGTTGGCTCTTATCCCCGAACCGATCCCGTCACAGAGAATAAAGATGGTATGCTCGTAAGTTCTCCGGCAGAGGTAGAAATCTCCGCAAGTACGGTTACCACGTTTATTGGCCTGGATCACCGCGTCTTCAATATAAAGCCATTTAGCTTTCATAACTGCTGATCAGCCTTTCCACGAGTTCCTCGCTCCGTGCCGTGTTCTCCCCTAAAAATTTGGCCATGACCTGGGCCATCTTAATCTGGTGGTCCAAAAGCTCCTGCGCTTTACGAATCGTTTCATTTTTCAGCATCTCCATCTTTTCTTCGGTCATCAGTGTTCCGCTAACATTCGTGTAGAACCCGACATATTGGTTTTCCTCAGGCAACCGGTAAACAATCTGATGAAAAGTTTTTCCATAGCAGAATATGATCGCTTCCGTATATTCTTGGGCTCCGGTAGCAACTTTTTCAAAGTTATGGGCGTCCAGCAAATAGGAGATGTTTCTTCCCAGGAGATTGTTGCCGCACAAAAAAAAGTTGCGAAACGAGGTATTCATGGAAAGAATGTTGAGCGCTTTATCCAGAATCACGATGCCGCTCGGACTGCTTTCAATTATTTTATCCATTCTTTGTTCCGCCAATTTGCGCATGTACGGCACACACATTTCAATTTCCGCCATTCCGCGTAGAACCGCTTTGGCCTTTTCCCGGCAACTCGAATAACCGCAGGCCCCGCAATTTAACCTGCTGTCCGGATCGGTCTTATCCATTTGACTAAATACTTCTAAAATCTGGTCCTCGCTAAAATCTTGATTGACGTTTTCTCCGGCATTAAAAGCCACCGTTAATGGGATATCCACGGCCTCCAATTCCTTTTCCGGCAAGAGCGCCGGTCTTTTTGCCGCATAACTGATCAGGTTGGCCCGGCGATGGAAAAGGTTTGTGTTTGACTCCACGCCGATCCCGTTAATGCAACCTTCGTTACAAACCAAGGGTTCGATGATTTCTAAATCCTTCAAGATGTTGAGCGATTCAAAAAGTAATTTTACGTTTTCCATCCCGCTAATGTGCATGACTTCTTTCTGGGTTCCATCCTGGAAAATCCCCATCGTCTTCAACATGCCTCCGGGCAGGGCAAATAATTTGGCGCTGCCGATTTTTCCGGTGTTGTCGAAGCCGCTTTCAGCGCAGGTCTCCAATAAAATATTCTCTCTCGCCAGCCATTGGTTAAGTTCGCTGAAAGTCAGTACGACATCCACATCGCCGTCATATTCCGGCCGCGCAGCCTCATATTTTTTAGCGATACACGGGCCGATAAATATTACTTTGACGTCAGGGCCAAAGCACGCTTTGAGGAGTCTGGCGTGAGCGATCATGGGAGATACAACCGGAAACAACTTATCAAGATGTTCAGGCCAATATTTTTCCGCATATCTAACCACTACAGGGCAGGCGGTACAGATAGCCGCTGTTGGAACTGTCGCCTCCCGGAACATTTTTTCGGTTTGCTCCGCTACGAGCGCAGCCCCTTCCGCCGTCTCAGCAACTTTGAAAAATCCAAGTTTGCGCAGGGCGGACGGCAAGTTTTTCACTTTCCATCCTTCATATACGGCACTAAAGGAGGGCGCCACGCTGGCTACTACCTTTTCTTCTTTAAGCAGTTCAGCGGCAATATCGATATCGTTTCTGTAAACCTTGGCATGCTGTGGACACTCCCTCACACAGGTGCCACATAAAATACAGCGATTGGCATCTACATAAGCCTGGTCATCCCTCACTCCAATGGCTTTTACCGGGCACACCCTGACACAACGGTAACAATTCCTGCATTTGGCTGATAATGTCCGTAACACTTCTTTTGCTGTGTCCACAACATTCACCCCTTTACTTAAGCTGCCGCCTGATCGCATATAACGCATTTTCCAGTGTACATTCCTCGATTACTTCCCCACCGATCCGAATGACTGGTCCTTTAGCACATTTTTCATAGCAGAAAGTAGCATTGATTTGAACTCTGTCCAGACAGTTGTTTTCTTTGAGATATTGATTGATACCGCTGTAAATACTCTGAGCGCCTTTAAGCAGGCAACTGGTGCCGAAACAAATCGATATCTCCAGCTTGCTTTGTTTGCATTCTTCACCGGTAAGATTATAGGTGTCAAAATCTATCCGTTTTTTCGATTGATAATGGGTATGCAGCAGTTGGTGTGCCGTCTCACTGCCGGGTTTTTCAAGAAACAGTTCATAAAGTTCCGCTATATAAGGGTTTTCCTGAGGTTTATGAAGCTGCAACATTTTATCGTTATCGTAAAGGCCGGCGGTTCTTTTGACTTTGACATCCTTTTCTTTGCTGGCTGGCTGCCCGCCGCCATTGATGCATCCACCGGGGCAAGCCATTACCTCGATAAAATCATAATGGGTCTGACCGCTTTTCATTTCCTTGATCAATTTTTTGACATTGCCTAACCCGCTGACAATAGCCAGAGTTAATTTTTTTGTCCCTAAGACAACCTTAATTTCCCGGATTTCCTCATCGCCTCTTACATTGCTGAAGACATAATAATCACTTTTTTTACCATTGGCCTTTTCGCATACATACCGTAGGACAGCTTCCGTAACTCCGCCGGAGTTGCCGAAAATAACCCCTCCTCCGGTATAAAAACCAAAAGGCAGATCAAAAGAATCCAGTTCCAGTTGATTGAAGTTCATGCCCATTTCTTTGATCATCAAAGCAAGTTCCTGCGTTGTCAGTACGTAATCTACGTCCCTGCCGGCACTGTTGGAAAACTCCGGCCTGAGCACCTCATTCTTTTTCGCCGTACAGGGCATGATCGAGACTACGACAATATCCTCTTGCTTGATGCCTTCGGCTTGAGCCAGCCTGTTTTTCACAAGCGCGCCCATCATCTGCTGTGGTGACCGGCAGGAAGACAGGTTGGTTAAATATTCAGGATAATACTGTTCAGCAAATTTTACCCATGCGGGACAACACGATGTAAACTGTGGAATGTTTTCCCCTTTTTCCAAACGCGCCATAAACTCCTCCGCTTCTTCAATAACCGTTAGGTCGGCTGCAAAGGAAGTATCATAAACGAGGTCAAATCCCATTCTTCTGAGAGCCGATACAATCTGGCCGGTAATTATGGTTCCCGCAGCCAGATTAAAACTCTCACCCAGGGCAATTCGTACTGCGGGAGCAATTTGAGCAACGACTTTTTTTGTTTTATCATGCAGTGCTTCCCATACTTCGTCAATTGACTGCTTCGGATACAAGGCCCCTGTGGGACATACCCTGGAGCACTGGCCGCAATAGACACATTCCACCTGTTCCAATTCTTTGCCAAAACAAGCTGTCACCGCAACTTCCGAGCCACGGTAGGCAAAATCAATCGCACCTACCCCCTGAATCTCGTTGCACATCCGGACACAGTCACCACATAAAATACATTTGTTAGGGTCACGGATTAGAGAAGGAGAAGAATCATCTATTTTTACTTTTTCCTTAACATGGGAAAACCTTATCTTGGTTACCCCCATTCTCCGGGCTAATTGCTGAAGCTGACAATCCCCCCCTTTAACACAGATCTGACAGTCTCCTTGATGACTGGCGAGCATCAGTTCCAAGATCATCTTCCGTATAGCACGTATCTGTTGGGTGTTCGTGCTAATGACTAGCCCCTCCTCAGGTGGGGTCGAACAAGCAGGCTGCAGTCCCCTTCCTTCGATATCTACCAAACACAGGCGGCATGCTCCGTAAATGCTCATTTCCGAATGATAGCAAAAGGTTGGCAATTCAATATTGGCCTTGCGAATTACTTCTAAGAGATTTCTTTCATCACCTATGGGAACGGGAATATGATCAACGGTTAATATTTTATTTTTACTCATATTCATACTCCTATCTTCCGGCCGAAACGGCACCAAATTTACAGACATCCAAACAAACACCGCATTTAACTCACTTACTGCCGTCAATTGCATGCGGAGATTTTTTCTCGCCTGCTATAGCCCCAACCGGGCGTTTTTCTTTCATGCACTGCAGCCGGAACAATTTTCCGGTATGATGGAAGATGTTTTCAATGCCTGACATTTGCCAGCGGGACAGCGCTTATTTACGACATGTTCCAGATATTCGGCCCTGAAATATCTTAAAGTGGAAAGCACAGGGTTGGGTGCCGTCTTGCCAAGGACACACAAAGAGCCGACCTGAACAATACGGGCAAGCTCCTCAAGTAAATCCAGAGTTTCCAGAGTCGCCCGCCCTTCAACGATATCTATTAGCAGCGCCAGCATCTGTTTAGTCCCTTCCCTGCAGACCACACATTTTCCACAAGACTCTTTTTGGGTAAATTGCATAAAAAACCGCGCCATTTCCACAATGCAAGTTCCTTGATTCATTACGACCAGCCCGCCGGAACCTACCATGGCTCCTACTTCTTTCAAGGAATCAAAATCGAGAGGAAGGTCGAGATGTTCCTGAGTTAAACAGCCGCCGGACGGCCCGCCGATTTGGACAGCCTTAAAGTTAGTTCCGCTAAGTGTTCCATCGTCATCCACAACACCGCCTGCGATTTCCTTCACAATCTGCCGTAAAGTTGCGCCAAAAGGCACCTCAATCAGTCCGGTGTTGGCTACATGCCCGGTGAGGGCAAAAATTTTGGTCCCGGCTGCCGACGCTGTTCCAATTTTCCGGAAAGCTTCAGCCCCAATGTTGAAAATTATCGGAACAGAGGCCAACGTTTCTACATTATTGATAACAGTCGGTTTTCCAAACAAACCTTTTTGGGCCGGGAACGGGGGCTTCGGCTGAGGCATTCCCCGATTTCCTTCGATTGAAGCCGTTAAAGCAGTCTCTTCCACGCAGACAAAAGCACCGGCGCCCTCCAGCACTGTAACGGTAAATTTATTATTTGTTCCAAAAATTTTCTCTCCCAAAATCCCCGCCTCGGCAGCATCAAGAACAGCCTTGCGTATCCGCTGAACCGCCAGCGGGTACTCCTTACGCACGTAGACATAACCTTCGTCGGCGCCAATAGCTCTGGCAGCGATAATCATACCCTCAAGGATGCTATGGGGATTGCCTTCCATAATACTGCGATCCGTAAACGATCCCAGGTCACCTTCATTACCGTTGCAAATGATGTACTTTTTGTCCGCAGATTGGACCCTGGCACTATCCCACTTTCTTCCTGCAGAAAAACCTGCCCCGCACCTTCCTCTTAAACCCGAATCCAGAACAATTTGGCAAATCTCCCCGGCTGTGAGCGTGGTACAGGCTTTCTGAGCCGCTGCATAACCCCCGTCGGCAATATACTCGTTTATATCCTCGGGATCAATGAGACCGCATTTCTTCAGGATAAACCTGTTTTGCCTTTTGTAGAAAGGAATGTCATCAATTGTCCGGCAAAGAGTTCCGTCTCCGGGCTTTTTATACAGCAATCTTTCGACAACATCATTATTTACAAGCGACTTTACCACAATTTCAGCCACGTCTTCCTTTTTAACCAGGCAATACATTATTCTTTCAGGCAGGATAGTTACCAGCGGCCCCATTTGACAAAAACCCTGACAGCCGCTCCTGGACACAAGGTATCCTTCTTCTTCGGACTCAAGGCGTACCACTGCTTTTTGTCCGTTTTTCTCGATTTCTTCAAGAAACTCTTTGTAAATGGCCAGAGCCCCATTGGCTATACAACCTGTGCCGGCACAGATAACTACTCTTTTATTTATTTTTTTACGGTTGTTCTCATAAGTACATTTCCTGTCCTCAATGCTCGACTGCATCATGACTGCCGGCAACCTCCTTGGCCTGGATTTCTTTAATAATTCCTACGGCTTTATCGGGTGTTAGCAACCCGTACACTGTTTCATCATTAATGACCATGGCCGGCGCCAGTCCGCAGGTACCCAGACAGGATACTGTTTCAATTGTAAAAAGCATATCCCTGGTGGTATGCTGCCCGGCCGAGAGCCCAAGATGTTTTTCCAGAGCATTTAAGATGCCGGTAGATTTTTTAACGTGGCAAGCGGTGCCGTCACAAACCTTAATAATATATTTGCCTTTTGGGATAAATGTAAAGTGGTCATAAAAAGAAGCAACCCCAAACACTTTTGCCGGGGAAATTCCCAGGGATGTAGCAATAAAAACCATCACTTCCTCAGGCAGATATCGGTATTCTTCTTGTACGGCTTGCAGAATAGGAATAAGTTGATGACGATTGTTGTGATTTTCACTTATTATCGCGCAAACTTTTTCAAACGTTCTGATTCTTTGCATTTTACCGCTCCTCGTATTCTTCTTATTTTAAATATAAGCGCACAAATATGTTTTATTTTATTTCACTTTATCAGATTTAACTAGACGTCTTTTTTCCCTGCTTTCTCAGTAGTTTGTTTCTTTTATATTTATAAAGAATGCCAGTGCGAGTTTTAACTCGCACTCCGCTAAAAAATTATTTTGTCTGGAGAATCCGTTTGTAAAGGCTATCCGGATCGGACTCTTGAATTTGTTTTCCGTCAAGAGTGATATAGACTCCCTCAGTGGCATGGTTTTCTTTCAAACGAATCGTTTTAACTTCAATAAAGGAATCCATCTTTTTCTGTTTGATCTTTGCGTTGATTCCGTTAAATAATTCTACAGACCCTCTGCTGGAGCAAGAATCACAGACACAAAAGGTCATCGTTCTGGTTTTATAGGCAGAGTCGGCTTTCTTCAGGCCAATTTTATGAACCTGGTCGAGCTTTGCCGGGCTATAGTGGGTATGGAGAAGTTCACGCGCCAGCGGCGAGTTCGGTTCCCCGTAAAATTCCTTGTATAACCTGAGTATGTCGGGGTTTTCCTGAGACTTGCGGTACTGGGAAGACTGATCGATACGCACCAGGATCTGCTGGCGCTTCTCCAGTTCGTCAATCTTCTCCGGCACCGGATGCCCGGCCCCACAGATGCACCCGCCGGGGCAAGCCATCACTTCGATCAGGTCATAGCCCACATCTACACCCTCGATAATTTTCTTAATGATCGGCTCCACATTATGCAGGCCACTGATTACGGCAAGCCTGACCTTTGTGCCGTCAGCTTCGACTGTAGACTCCTTGACCCCCTCAAAACCCCTGACTTCTTCAAAATCCAAGTGCTCGGTCAACACCTTGCCGGTCAATTTCTCCACCGCCATCCGCAGGGTTGCCTCAGCCACCCCGCCCGAGGCGCCGAAAAGAATACCGGCGCCGGAAACCTGCCTGTAGGGCTGGTCAAATTCCTGCGGGATAACCTCCGCGGTATCAATGCGCTTGAGGTTCACCATCTCAAGCAACTGACTGGAGGTGAGGACAGCATCGACATCACGGATGCCGCCATGGGTGAATTCAGGGCGGTCGGCCTCGGCAATCTTGGCAATACAGGGAACGATTGAAACAACATACAGGTTCTCTTTGGCAATGCCGCTTAACTTGGTGAAATTATTTTTAACGGTTGCCCCCATCATCATTTGCGGCGACTTGCAACTGGAAAGGTGCGGAATCATTTCCGGGTAGCGCCTTTCCACAAAACTCACCCAAGCCGGGCAGCAAGACGTAAACTGCGGCAAAACCCCTTTTTTCTCAATGCGGTTTAAGAACTCCGTCGTTTCCTCAACAACAGTCAGGTCTGCCGCAAAGGTAAAGTCAAATACTTTATCAAAGCCCATTTTTTTCAAAAGACCGGCCATAAAAGCAGATGCTTCATTAAAGGGGATCCCAAAATAGGTGGGAATAACACTGCGTACCGCAGGCGCCACAAAGGCAACCACGGTTTTACCGGGTTCATTGATCGCACGAAAGACTTTACCCTCTTCACTGCGATAACTTAGCGCCCCGCACGGGCAGGCGTTCACACACTGGCCGCAGCTGACGCAGTCGGTGTCTTCCAGGCGCAGGCCGCTCTTGGTGCCCACCAACTGGCGGCCATGTTTCATATAGAAAGTGAGAATATCCGGCCCTTCAACCTCGGCGCAGGCGGCAATACAGCGACCGCAGGAGATACACCGGGCATGATCGCGCTTAATGATCGGGTGGTCTTCAACCAGCGGGATATACGGGCGCTCATGAACCGGCTTAATAAATTGAATGTCATGGCGGCTTGCTTCTTTTCTCAAATCGCAATTGTACCGCTTATCGCAGCCGCACTGCAGACAGCGTCGTGCTTCCTTCCTGGCCGCTTCTTCCGTGTACCCCAATTCGACTTCCTGGAAATTGCCCCGCCGGGCCGCAAGGGAAAGTGCCGGCATTTCGGCCCGCTCCAGCCTGGGCAGCGCCTCAAATTCACCTTTGGGCAGGTCCTCCAGGGAGCCGCGGCTGCAGCTGTAGTCGGTGTGCGCCTCCTTGACATAACCTTTGGTTAGCAGGCTGTTTATCGCCTCGGCAGCGCGGCGGCCGGCCGCAACCGCCTGGATGACGGTAGCGGGCCCGGTCACACAGTCACCGCCGGCAAAGATATTGAACTCGGAGGTCTGGGAGGTCTTACCGTTGATTTCGATATCGCCCCACTTGTTCAGCTTCACCGGCAGGTCGTGATAGAGGAACTGGGTGTTCGTGCTCTGGCCGATGGCGCCGATCACCGTATCGGCCTCGATCACAATGTCCCGGCCCTCCACCGGGACCGGGCGGCGGCGGCCGGAGCGGTCCGGCTCACCAAGGGTCATCTGGATGCAGTGGAGTCTCTTTTTGCATCCTTCAGAGACAATCCTGCCGGGCGCCAGCAAAAAGATCATCTCGACCCCTTCCCGCAAAGCTTCTTCCACTTCATAGGGCGCCGCCGGCATCTCCTCTTTGGTCCGGCGGTAGACCAGCTTGACGGATCTGGCGCCCTGGCGCAGGGCGGTGCGGGCACAGTCGATTGCCGTATTTCCGCCGCCGATCACCACCACTGTGTCCCCCAGCGGAATATTTTCGCCCTTGGCCACCTGTTCCAGATACTGAATCCCCAGCCAGACCCCTTTCATGTTTTCCCCCTCAATCTGCAAGGGGGTCGCCCGCCAGGAGCCAATCGCCAGGTAAACGGCGTCAAAGTCCTTATGCAGGTCTTCCAGCAGAATGTGGGTGCCGAGCGCCTTTTCCGTCATGATCTTCACGCCCAGGCTCTTAATCACCTCAATCTCCCGGTCCAGCACTGCTTTCGGCAGACGGTACTCAGGGATGCCGTAGCGCATCATGCCCCCGGCCCGGGGCTGGCGCTCAAACACCGTCACATCATGACCGGCAATGGCACTGTAATAGGCAGCGGAAAGGCCCGAGGGCCCCGCGCCGACAACCGCAATTTTCTTTCCGGTGGGCGGGTTTTTACGTGGGATCCAGGGCTGTCTCTGCGCCAGGTCCCAATCGGCCACGAACCGTTTGACATTGTTAATGGCCACCGGCTCATCGACCAGATTGCGGCGGCACTGGCTCTCACATGGATGCGGGCAAACGCGGCCACATACAGATGGAAAGGGATTGCTGTCTTTAATCACGCCCAGTGCCGCCTCGAAATTACCATTAGCTACATGGTGCAGGTAAGATTGAATATCGATGTTTGCCGGGCAGGTCATCACGCAGGGAGCAACACAGTCCGCATTATGGTCGGAAAGGATCTGCTCCAGGCGAATTTTCCGGTAGTTTACAAGCCTTTCAATGTTAGTATTAATCACCATGCCTTCTTTGATTGGGGTCTGACAGGCCTTGACATCCCTGGTGCCGTGCTGGTCGGTCAACTCAACCACACAGAGCCCGCAGTTGCCGTTTGACCGTTCTAGCCGGATATCATAACAGAGGTGAGGGATCTGAATATCCTCCTGCAGCAAGGCCTGAAGAATGGTGAGTTCGTCGTAAACCTCAATGCTGCGCTTGTTGACGGTAACTTTTATTCGCCTGTGATTAGTTATTTTTTTCATTGTTTACCACCTTATTCCTTATTTTGTCCTTTTCATAAGCTCTTTTGACAATACCGACAACGATGAAGCCATGTTTTCATTCTGAATAATAACACCGTCCGGCACTGTCAAACGGACAGGAGCAAAGTTCCAGATCGCCCTGATCCCAGATTCAATCATGAGATCGCGTACTGAGGGAGCCTGATCTGAAGGCACGGTAATAATGCCTATTTGAATATTCATTCTCTTTGCCAGGTTGGAAAACTTCTTGAGGTCTTGAATGGTTTTGCCGCGATATTCCGTACCAATTTTTGCCGGATCAACATCAAAGGCAGCGACAATATTTAGACCGTACTCTTTAAATCCTTCGTATCCCAAAAGAGCCAGTCCCAGGTGCCCCGCACCCACAAGCAGCGCGTCTTTCGTATTGTTATACCCCAGTGAATCCTCAATGCAAGAGATTGTATCCTTTATATGGTACCCTACTTTAGGCCTGCCGACAGCTCCGGTTACTTGCAGATCCTTTCGTACTTGAATCGTGGTAAGCCCCATAACATTGGCCATAGTTGTGCAGGAGACGAACACCCTGCCTAGACCCAATTCCTTTTTTAAGTACTGGTAATAAAGCGGCAATCTTCTAAGTGTAGGCAGTGGAATCACCAATACTTTTTGCTCATTGTCTATTTTTACTTTCTCACTCAAGCATTCACCTTCTCCCTGTATCGATATAATAATATCGATACTTTTATATCGATATAATAATATCGATATAAATCCATGTCAAGTGGTATAAAAAAATCCATAAAAAATATGCTCAATGCACCGGCGATAACAAATAGCCGAAAGCTATACCCGCTTAGGAAAGAAACCAGATTAAAAACAATAAAATCTTTGGCTTCAATGAAACACCGCTTCCAAGACTTTCGGTCTGAAAGCGGTGTTTGTCTACAGTCTGACCCGGTGAAAACCCGGGGTCGCCATTTTATCTATGATGGCCTCTCGGAAACAATCTCCAGTATCTCAGCCAGGTCATATATTGTTACTGTATTGTCACGGCCCGCTTGTTTTACCTTGATCCCATCATTCAGCATGGTCATGCAGAAGGGGCAGGCAGTACACAATACGGTTGCTC
>Ga0067045_1029055_pt1 | contig 24278 bp, 24 predicted proteins | sample TerdegcTABiofilm_FD_59184 | JGI IMG/M metagenome (GOLD analysis project Ga0067045, IMG submission 59184) | Combined Assembly of (Gp0054472, Gp0054536) Wastewater bioreactor microbial communities from Singapore -Terephthalate degrading... | reverse complement strand
GGTATCTTTCAATAAGCTGATTTCAGTAGAAGAATCACGGAGCGGCGGCGGGTATGTAATTCCTTTCATCTCCTCGCCTTAATACTATAACCCCTTACTTTACAATGTTTCCTTTGAATTTCCCCTTATATAATCTGAAGTAAGCGGTAAAATAGGATGCTGTCTGGGATCCTTCCTGCGGCCGGGGGACCATCCCCCTCACACCACCAACACTATCTGCAGATCCCCCACATTCGTGTGGGTCATGCCTGTAACAAGGAGGCTTTCCACGGCTTTGAAATAATTATAGGAATCATTGTTTTTTAGATAAGCATCAATGGAGAGTCCGGACTCTCTGCCCCTATTGGCAAGGTCGCTGTAGGCAAAGGCGCCTGCAGCATCGGTGGGGCCGTCGTTTCCGTCGGTTCCGGCGGAAAGAAAGTAGATTCCCCGGCCGCCTTCTCCCGCCTGGGAGAGTTCGCGCAGGAAGGCCAGGGCCATCTCCTGATTCCTGCCTCCCAGGCCTGTCCCCTTCAGGGTTACTGTGGTTTCCCCTCCTCCGATTATACAGGCCGGTTTTGCTAAGAGCATTTGGTGCCTTGCCGTATCCAGGGCCAGGGCACAGTAAAACTTGGCTACCTCCCGGGCCTCGCCTATAATTCTGGAGGAGAGGAGCACGGTGTTGTAGCCAAGCTCTTTTGCCCTTTTGCTGGCTCCCAGGAGGGCTGCCCGGTTTGTGCCGATGAGGATATTTTTTATTCCCTTTAAAACCGGGTCTCCCTCTTTTACGGTCTCCGGGATATCTCCTTTTACGCCCCGGGCAATCAGTTCTTGGACAGCCGCAGGAAGTGAACCGGTAAGATTGTATTTTTCCATGATCCCCTGTGCATCGGAATAGGTGGTTTTATCCGCCGCTGTTATTCCGGAGGCTATGGAATCCAGAGGGTCGCCCACCACATCGGAGAGGATAAAGCTGAGGCATGGGGCGGGGTAGATCGCCTTGGCAAGCCTTCCCCCTTTAATGGCGGAGAGATGTTTCCTTACACAGTTTATCTCCTGAATCGTTGCCCCGCATTCAAGGAGAAGCCTTGTTACAGCCTGCTTTTCTGCCAGGGTGATTTTAAGGTGAGAATCCTGGAAGGGCAGGGAAAGAAGAGAGGACCCTCCGCCGGAGAGGCAGTTTATTATAAGGGTTTCCTTGTCTGCCTCTTCTACAAGAGCCAGGATTTCCTGCGCAGCTTGGCAGCTTGCTTCATCCGGCACAGGATGGCCGGCGATGATAATCCTGGTCTTATAAAGGGCTTCCTTGGGCTTCTGTTTTACGGAAATTATCCCCCGCTTAAGCCTCTCCTTAAGCAGTGTTTCAAAGGCTTTGGCCATTTTGGCGCTCGCTTTTCCAGTTCCTATAAGAAGAATCCTCTTAAAGGGGGAGAGGTCTACGTCCAGGCTTTGCCCCGGCAGTCTAACTTTTAGGAGATCCCCATTAAGGAACACCTGGGAGAGTATCATCTCCTGTGGATCCACCTGTTTTACTCCGGAAAGGAAGATATCCTTAAGATGGTCCAAACATTGTTCCCTTTTCACACTCCCGATCTCCTTTACAAATTCTAATCAGCTTTTTACCCTGAAAAAGCCAGCACCTCCCAGGTTCCTGTAAAGTATACCAATAACATTATAATGAATCCAGAAACCAGACCAATAAAAAAGCCTGCCATTACGTCCCAAAAAAAATGCACTCCCAGGATGACCCTGGAAAATCCGACTAACAGGGACCATAAAAAAAGTAGCACTCCGCTTAGAGGATTGTAAAAGATCATAAAGCCCAGGGCAACGGCAGCGGTACGGGCTGCATGGCCGGAGGGAAAGGAGTGAGGGTCTGTCTGTCTGTAGATATTGCCCCAGGTTCCCGCCGGCCGTTTGCGTTTGAATCCCTGTTTAACCACAGCGGTAATTCCCAGGGCAAAGAGGGAGGAGGAGAGTATAAAGAATGGGCCTTTGGTTATGGAGAAGCCGGAATCCCACCAAAGAATCATAAGGAGGGGGAACACAACTAGAGAATCTCCCGTATGGGAGATAAGCGAAAGAAGTATATGAAAACCCCTGGGGATTTTTAAATCCCGCAATCGCCGCCTAATTCTGTAATCGAAAAGTTTTAATTTTCTGCGGAGCATCTCTACTTCCGGGAGGAGAGGAGGGCCGACAGGATGTCCCTCTGAAAGGGTTTATCCAGGTCCATTCCTATCTCCGGATAGGGACAATAGATCACCTTCCCCTTAAGGTTAAGCTTAAAGCCGGCCCGTTCCACCAGGGTTTCAATTTTTAAGGCTCTTAGAAGAAACAGAAAAAGAATATCCAGGCCGATTATGGAAGCCATTTTAAAGGGATTTTTTCTCGCCCTGGTCAGCTTGTCCCAGATCTCCTTTTCTCCGGAAAAGAGGGAGGCCTTTAAAACCGCAAGATCTCCCCCGCAGACTGTAGTGTCCCGGAAATGTAGATAGGTTCTTCCGCTCCCAGGAAAGCTTTTTTCCATGTCCTCTTTGGTTATTACGCAGTAGTAAAAATCCTTGTCCTCCTGGGTTGTCTTCGAGAGCACCCAGTCCAGGATTTCCGAGGTTACGGCAGGGATGTCTGCGGAAATACAGAGATACTTTTCCCCGGCAGAGGTCCTTGGGAGGAGCACTTCCGCTGCGGCAAATAGATTGTCGAGCATACTCCCCTGGTTTGGTATAAAAAGAGAGGTCTTGGAAAGGGAAAGATTCTCCGGTCTTTCCAGGCCGACTACGATTATCTCCTCTACAAATTCCGATCCCTCCAGGGCTTCCAACACCCATTGCATCATCGGTTTTCCTGCCACCGGCATCATAGCCTTGGGAGCCCCCAGGGTGATATCCTGAAGGGGATCATTATCCTTGTTGCTGCTTCCTGCTAAAAGTATGGTTTTCATGCCTGCAACTCCCTAAGGGTCGGTTCAATCCCCGCCTCGGAGAGATAATACAGCAATTCCTCCTCCGTAAGAGTTCTCCCCTTGCCCGCGGCAGCAATAAGGGCCGATTCCAGGGCGTTGGTTCCGAAACTCCTCCCTTCGATTACCGGCGTTGTGGTAATAAGAGCCTTTACACCCCGGGACTTTAGGAATTCCACATCCTCCGGGGTGGTGGTATTTGTTACTATTATCTTCCCCTCCATATCCAGGGGTATATGTTTCTTTATATAGAGAAAATCCCCTGCTATAACCGAAGCATCCTTAAAATATCTCTCGTATTTCGGAACATTCTCCTTCTGGGATTCTCCGGTGGAGTAGAGCATGGAGATGGGAAGGCGGCCGACCACGGGCATTAAAATCCTGATTACACGGTTCATGGATTTAAGGGAATTTATCGGGATCGGAATACCCAGAGCGAACATGAGATCTCCAAAAACAATCTCATATCCCGCATTTAAAAAGGAGAGAATCATCCCGTAGCGGGAGGCTCCTTCCACAAGAAATGCCGTTTTCTCCTTAAGATAGGGCTGGAGCCTCTTTTCCACTTTCTGCATAACCGTGGATTCCAGAACCTGCTGGAGTCCCTTGCCGTCGGTATAGGGGGTGGTTGTTACATCCTTTACAAGTTTCAGGCCGGAATAAAGGGGATAAGCCTTCCAGGGGGTGTTTATATGAAGATTGATGCCGCCCACGCCAAAGGCATCCACCTTTCCGTCGTTTTCGCAGAAGAGCTGGTAGGCCTTTTTTTCATCTCCGTTTGTTCCTTGCCGTCGAAGTTCTACCTCCTGGCCCAGGAGGTCAAGGTGTACTGTTTTATCCCTGTAAGGAGACCCTAAACTTATACTGAGCGCCTTTTTCTGTTCCATAATAACGCCCTCCAAGTCTGGTTACAGTTTACTCCAAACGGATAGGGGGAGCAATATCTGTTTTAAAGAACCGATTTTACAGCCTCGGTAAAGGCCTCCTCTATCATCCCCTGGGGAGGTGTCTTTATAAAGCCCTGCAACATCATCTCTTTTATGATTGCCTGGGAGTATTCTATGTCCTCAGTCGCCTTGTTGAAAACTTCCTCCCTGGAAAGATTCACTCTCGCCAGGCCTTCCTCTACCGCCTTTTTTGCAACATCCGCCGCCTCTTCTGCAAAAACGCCCGGTTCCTCCATGGTGGATATTATGTTCTCCGGTGTTATACCCCGTTTTTCCGCATAACCGGCAAGGGATTTTGCAGCGGCAATGGCCATGCCGTCGGAGATCTTCTTAGCCCGCACAAGGAGTGCCCCTTTTAAGATTCCGGGAAAGCCAACGGAATTGTTAACCTGATTCGGGAAATCCCCCCTTCCTGTGGCAACAATAAATGCTCCAGCCTCCTTGGCCGCGTAGGGGTATATTTCCGGCACAGGATTGGCACAGGCAAATACGATTGCCCGGGGAGCCATCCTTCTGATATCCTCGGGCAGAACCGTATCTGGACCAGGGTTGGACAAAGCAATAAGGACATCGGCTCCCTTCATTGCCTCCTGGAAAGAGTTTATGCTCTTGGGATTCGTGGTGGTGCAGAGCTCCCATTTGCGGTAGAACCTGGGATCCCTTTCAATATCCTTGCGTTCCTTATGAAGGGCTCCCCTGGAATCAAAAAGGATGATATTTTCCGGCAAAGCCCCGGTGGCAACAACTATCCTGGCAATGGTGGAATTGGAGGCTCCTGCCCCAAGGAAAACAATCCGCACCTCCTCCAGTTTTTTATCCGCCAGCTTTAGGGCATTTAATAGTCCTGCCAGGGTAACTGAGGCGGTTCCCTGGGCATCGTCATGCCAAACCGGGATATCGCATTCCTCTCTTAAGGTGTCCAGAACCCTGTAGCAGTTGGGCTGGGATATATCCTCCAGATTGATGGCTCCAAAGGAGGGCTGAACCATCTTTACAAAATCGATTATTTTTTCCGGATCGTTTTTACCAAATTTATCCCTGCTGTCTATGCAAAGGGCAGTGGCATCGATTCCCCCCAGATACTTCATAAGGAAGGCCTTTCCCTCCATAACCCCGAGACCTCCCGGAGGGGTACAGTCCCCGTCTCCCAGGACCCTGGTGGAATCACTTACCACAGCCACAAGGTTCCCCTTGCCGGTAAGTTCGTAGGCGGACTCATTATTGTCCCGGATGGCGGTGGAAATCTTTGATACACCGGGGGTGTACCAGACATTGAACCAGTTAAAACCGAAGATTCCTGCCTTGGGAAGGGTCTGCATCTTTCCGCCGTAGAATCTATGCATCTTTTCTGCAAGATTTTTTAAAAAGAGGGTTTTCACACTGGCGCTCTTGGCAGGATCAAGGCCTGTTTTTGCGAGTTCTTCATTGATATTGGAAAGGTCCTGTTTCAGCATTTCTTTCGTCCTTATTTATGGTTCCGTTACTATACGGTTTTATAATTGCTCTGTCTATTAAGGTAAATTGTCTCTGCTGGGTGTTTTTTCCGCTTCCAACAAGATTGGGGACACAGTATAATAGCTGGCATGGAAAGGGATTTAAAAGTTAAACAGCTCCTTATAAATAAAAAAACCGTTTTTGCCTTCCTCCTTTTGGTTGTTACTGCCTCGGCTACCATGGGGGTAAGCGAGCTTATCCAGTTCTTGTACCCGGATAGACCGATCGTGCCGGATATATTCTTTTCCATCTTTCCAGAGGTTCCCTTTTTCGCTTACCTTTCAGAGCCCATAATGTTTCTATCAATTATCACGATTCTTCTGCACCTCTTCAGAAAAGAACGGACCCAGGTCCCCTTTTTCTTTTTTACCCTAGCCCTGATATACCTGTTTCGGGGTCCCCTGATGCTCCTTACGCCTTTGGGGCGGCCGACCGGAAACCTGGATTCCTATGGAATTTTCGAGGTTATAGAATTAAAGCAGCATGGAATGTTTCCCTCCGGACACATGATGCTCAGTGCAATTTTCCATTTTTTCGTAAAAGGGAAGGAATACGGGAAAACCAGAAGAATCCTTGCCTGGCTTGCCCTGCTGCAGGGTTTTGTTCTGCTTATTTCCCGGGGGCACTATTCCATAGATATTGCCGGGGGGATAATGTCTGCGTATATAATTGACCGCCTAAGTTTACGATACAAGGGAAAGTGGATTATCGGGAGCTAATAGGCCGGGGCTGGAATATCTACTGCTGGGCAGCAAGGATTGCCGGTATTGCCAAAGACGGCTCCGTCTCCCGGTTTAGAATTCTGTAAACCGTAGATCCGATGGGGAGCTTGGCATTTATCTTTTGGGCAATCTCCCAGGCCCACTTTGCAGCCATAACTCCTTCAGGAAGGTATCCTACCGAGGCTATGTTGGCAATTAGGTCGTCGATATTACGGTATCTGTCCAGAACCCGGTCGGTAATAATCTCCCTGCCGAACTTCCTGTTTCTTCCGTAAATGCTTCTGCAGGTAACATCCAGATCTCCCACTCCGGCGATGGAGGTAAAAGTTTCCGGGTAGGTGGAACCCAAAGCCATTCCCAGGGACTGAATTTCATTCAGCCCTGCAGCCAAGAGGAGGGATTCTGTGTTGGTACCCAGGGAGTCGGTAAATTCTCCCAGAGCGTCCAGCATTCCAAAGGCTATGGCTACAACATTCTTATAGGCTGCTGAGGTCTGGACTCCTATGGTGTCAAAGGAGGAGAAAACCATGAGGGCATTGCCGGAAAGAAGTTCCCGGAATTTAATAGCATTTTTTCCGTTTTTAGAGGCTGCAATCAAACCGGTAAGTCTTCCCCGGGCAACCTCTTCGGCATGGCTGGGGCCAGAGATGTAAACAAGGTTATCCTTATAGAAGCCTGGAAGATAATCCTCCATGACCTCCAAAATCAATCTGGGGCCCTTTTTTGTTGGAAGAAAACCCTTGGTAAGTACACCAATGGGGATATTCCCCTCCTGGATCCGCGGATTTTTTATCAGTTTTTTTACGATCTCAAGAAGATACAGGGAAGGGGTGGATACCAAAAGGTAGTCGGAATCCAGGGCCTGGTTTATATCCTCCGAAGCTACAAGAGCCGGGGGAAGGGTAACACCCAGCAGATATCTGCTGTTGGTATGAGAACGGTTGATCTCCTCTACCACATTCTTCATGTAGTCCCAGAGAGTCACCTTGTATCCCTTTTCTGCTAAAAACTTTCCAATGGCTGTACCCCAGGCACCAGCGCTTAAAACACCAACTCTTGTTTCCATAACCAGAGGATAGGCTGGAAAGCTAAAAGTATCAAGATTTGATATCTGTTTTCCGGTTAAAACCTGCCGGATTTTTCAGCTGAGGAAGGAGAGGAAGGCGTCTATTCCTTCCTGGTTTCTCCAGTATCGATCCTCCTCCTTTTTTATAATAGCCTTGATCAGAGGCCGGAGAAGTAGGGGAAGATCTTTAATCACCACCTCGCCGCCCAAAACTGCTTTAACCGATGCCTTTTCCATCAGTACAGGTGGAAAGTTCTTTTCCATTTGTTCAACATACTTTTCCTTATCCAGGCAGCATAGAAACAGGGCAAGGGGCTTATTTTCCAGCAGGGCGGAGTGTTTCTCGCAAAAGTCTTTTACCTCCTTCTGAATATTCCCAGCATGGATTGCTCCACCCAGGGCTATTTTATCGTGAGCTTCCAGATCCTGGGCAGAAACCTGCTTTATCTTTTTCATCTCCACCAGAGAATCCTTCCCTACAAGGATCTCTTTAAGGATTTTCTCGGTTTTACCATAGGTGCTTTGATAGATTATTAATGTTTTCATTACCTTACTCCTTTTATTAATTCAATGGTGTCCCGAAGATTGTGAAATTGTCAAGAAACTCTCAAGTTTTTTTATAAGGGAACCTCTAAAACTATGTTTTTAGAGGTTCCCTTGTGGGCGGACATTAAGGTAAAAACTCGCATGAGCGAGTTTTTAGAGGTGCCCATAAAATACTCCTCTTGCCTGTTTTACTTGCTTAATTCTTTTCTCTTCTTCAAGAACCCCTAGATACTTGTTGACCTCATTTACATGCAGGCCGAGGATCTGGCTTAGATCATCAACAGTACACGGTCGGCGGGCAATGGTTTCTAAAATAGCAGTCTCAATGTCTTGCCTGTAGGATTTCAATTCCCGCCTTTCCGGGACGGCACAGATAATCTCACAGTTATCCACTTCCCAATAATCGAGAATTTCCAAGAGCAGGTTGTGGGGAGCTGGTTTCAGGTTTTTTAAAGTTCCGGGCCGGTCTAAGGTATTAAGCTGAATTTTGTCTGGTTCAATCCTTAGAAAGGCCTCCTTAAGCAATCGGAGATCCTTCTTGTTGTCGTTGAAGCCAGGCAGGATCATAACCTCCAGCCAAATTTTACCCTTAAAAATCTGGCTAAAATCAACCATTCCCTGAATATAATTTTCAAGATTGAAAGAGGGAATAGGTCTGTCCATTCTACGGAAAGTGGTTTCCGAGGCTGCGTCCAGGGAGGGCAGAATAACATCCGCTTCGGAAAGTTCTTCCTGGACCTGAGGATCGTTTAATAGACTACCGTTGGTAAGTACTGCCACAGGTATAGGCGAGGGGCTGGTTTTTAAAAGTCGCAGTATCTCTCCCAATCGGGTATTCAAGGTAGGTTCCCCTGCCCCGGAAAAGGTAATATAATCCGGGCTCGGGTTATTTGATAGGAAATGAGTAACCTCCTCAATCACCTTGTCTCTTGAAACATATTCCTGCCTCTTAAGGGTCAGAAGAGTTGTTCTTCCGCATTCACAGTAGACACAGTTGAAGGAACAGACCTTATGGGGCACCAGATCGATCCCCAAGGATACTCCCAGTCTCCTGGAAGGAACCGGACCAAAAAGGTGGTTGTACATAACGGTTTCTCTAATACTCCGAGAGCTCGCCAGCCTTGTAGGCCTCATAAGCCTCTTTAACGGTCTTCTGGCCGGCACCGGTGAAGATTTTTATCTTCATCTGCTTAAGAGCTGTGGCAGCGTTTCCGCCGGGACCGTTCCCGGTGATAAGAACATCCGGTTTAAGGTTAAAAAGTTTTGCTGCGGTTTGCGGCCCTGCCCCATGGGCGGTCTGCTGGACTTCCCGGTTATCCAGAGAGGTGTATTGATCCGTTTCTTCATCGTAAAGAAGGATGAAATCCGTTCTGCCGAATCTTGGATCGATCAGGGACTCTGGGTTGGTTCCCTTGCTGGTAAAAGCAATTTTCATAACTCTATTCTCCTTTCTCCTCTATTATTTCTGTAATATTTCCCCAGGCCTCGGAAACAAGTTTCCCGAGCCCCTCCGGGGCGTGTTCAACAATTGTTTTCCCCATAACCATGGCCTTGGTAAAATTTTCATCGTAGGGTAATAATGCAATGGGTAGGATCTTTTCTTGTTTAAGAAAATCCATGGTTTGTTCTGCTATCTCCGGGTTGAGATCTGCCTTGTTTATAATGCACCCGGACTGAATTCCGAATCTTTTAACCAGACTGTGAACCCTTGCCAGGTCGTGGAGACCGGAAACAGTGGGCTCCGTTACAAAGAGGACAAAATCTGCTCCTGTAAGGGAGGACACTACGGGACATCCTATCCCCGGGGAACCGTCCACGAGCACTATCCCCTTTCCCTCCCTTTGCGCTATCTTTTTTGCCTCGGTCTTTACCTTGGCAACGAGTTTTCCGGAGTTTTCACCTCCCACATCCAGCTTTGCATGGATCATGGTTCCGCCGGTTTTAATCCTGGAGCTGTACCATTTTCCTACCGCTCTTTCGGTCATTTTTATAGCTCCCGTTGGGCAAACCCTGGCGCAGTATCCGCAGCCTTCACATTCCAGGGGAAGAATCTTATGCTGCCCTTCAATAACAGCCACTGCCTTAAATCTGCACACTCCTTTACAGTTTCCGAAGGAAGAACATCTGTCCTGATCAATATAGGCAAGTAATCCGCTATGGAAATCTTCTGTCTGGGAAAAATCGGGCTCTAAAAGAAGATGCATATCCGCCGCATCCACATCACAGTCGGCAGTAACTATTTCTGCGCCCCCAAGCACGGAAAAGGAGGCAGCAAGGGAGGTTTTTCCTGTTCCCCCTTTTCCTGAAATTACTACAATCTCCTTCATTAAAGCCTCTCCTTTGCCAGGTCCTGCAAAAAAAGGATCACCTTGTCTAATTCTCTCCTCACCTGCGGAATCTTCGGATAGATAAGTTCCCCCCGGGAGTAGAGTTCTGCGATTTCCCGCCGGTTTTCAATTTTTGCAAGAATCCGGATTTTCTCCTTAATGCAGTAATCCTCTACACCGGTATTGCCCAGGCCGTTCCTGTTTATCACCACGGCAAAGGCCTTACCAAGGTTTTTCACTGCCTCTACTGCAAGTTTTAAATCGTGAAGACCGAAGGGGGTCGGCTCGGTTACAAGGATTACAAAATCTGAGCCTTTTACTGTTTCAATAACCGGACAGGAGGTCCCAGGGGGTGAGTCCAGGATCTTTAATAAGGGGTCTGGAAACTGCTCCTCCAGGTAAGTAAGGCTTCGGGAGATCAGGGGCACTGCCTGTTCCTGGCCTATTTCCAGCCTGCTTTCCACAAAGGTGAAGAGCCCATCTTTGTGGAGGGAGATGTCTCCGATCTTTACAGGCACCATGGGTAAAGACTCGCAGGGGCAAAGCTCAGAGCAGGCATAACAGCTGTGGCAAAGCTCGGGAAACACCATTATCTGATTTCCTAGTTTTATTATGGAATGAAAATTACAGACCTCCTGGCAGAAGCCGCAGAGATTGCAGTTTTTACTTTCCCAGGAAGGAACATTTCTGAAGATCTCCCTTTTCTCCTTGAGGTTCCCAGGGAGGAAAAGACCGGAATCGGGTTCCTCCACATCAAGATCGCAAAGAAGCACCGGTCTGTTTTGGGATATATAATGGGCAAGATTAACTGCCAGGGTTGTTTTCCCTGTTCCTCCCTTCCCGCTGGCGATGGCTATTCTCATGCTTTGTTCCCCTTATTTGTTTCCCAGATTCCGGCGGCAGCAGTTCCCGTGGCCGTATCCTACGGCCAGATCAACAATCCTCTTCGACCCACAGGTTGGACAGAAAACTATCTTTCCATCAAAACCGGCAGAAAATGTTCCTTCACATTCCAGGCAGCGGATAATATTCCCCAGGAAATGAATACTCCCGCCTTCTATGTATAGCTCCTTTCCCTCAATGATAAAGGAGGCGATCTTCTTTCGTGCCCTCTCTACCAGCCTGGTAAAGGTGGGCCGGGAAATCTCCATCTCGCTGGCAGCTTCCTCCTGTTCCTTCTCTAGATAATCAGCCAGACGGATGGCCTCGTATTCGTCCAGAGTAAGCAGAATCTGGTCCAACTGTTTTCTCATTACACCGGTTGGTTTAAAGGAGGAATATAGGGGAGGTTCTTTAACAATTCTATTCTTCTGAGGTCTTGCCATATCGATAGAATAATGAACATATGTGCATAAAGTCAATAGGTTTTTCCCGGTTCGGGAGGATTCTTGTAAAAAAAAATATTTGGTATATAATTTTGGAATAGGTAAAAGATCCTTGGGAATTATTCCCCGACTTTTAATTAAAAGAGGAGATGGAAACCGGTGATCATTGAAGCAGTTAAGGGTGATATCACACAGCAGCCAGACATCGGTGCTATTGTTAATGCCGCCAATGCAAAACTGATGCCTGGAGGAGGGGTGGCCGGAGCAATCCATTGGGCTGCCGGACCGGATCTGGAGAAGGAATGCCAGCCTTTGGCTCCCATAAATCCCGGAGAGGCGGTAATCACAAAAGGGTACAGACTTCCTAATCCCTATGTGATCCATTGCCTTGGCCCTGTTTACGGAAGAGACAAACCGGAGGATAAGCTGCTTTCAAATTGCTATTTGGCAGCATTAAAGATTGCGGAAGAGCGGGGGATAGAATCTGTGGCCTTTCCCGCCCTCTCTACTGGAGCCTTTGGGTATCCCTTTGAAAAGGCCACAGAAATTGCCCTGGATACAATCCTTTCCAGGATTCCAGCCTTGAAATCCGTAAAAAGAATAAGGTTTGTTCTTTTCAGCGACAGGGATTTACAGTATTACGAAAGGGCCTTGGAAAGAAGAAGAAACAAGATTACAAAAGCGGTCACAGAACCTGTTTTAAAACCCGGACAATAAGCGGATAAAAACGGCAGATAAAGAGTATTATTCCCAATCTCTTTTTCTCTATGCACCGGGCTAATTTTTTATAAAAGTAAAAAAACCGGGAAAGGTCCGTCCTTTCTATTGCCTCCCTTACTCTGGAATCTTCACAGAGCAAGGCTGCAAAACTCCTTAAATCCTTTCTTTTAACAGGATCCAGGGTTTCATTAAATAGGGAGTGCACAGTAAAATAACAAAGGTTCCCTAGAATCTGCTCGGAAAGATCGTACATCCCCTTGGAATCACTCGCCCTTTGCAGGTAATCGCAGAGGAGAAAGATTTTAGAAAGAAAATCCTTTTTATACCCTGCCATGACAGAGGAGGGATGCTGGCGGTAATGGTAGAGGCATTCCTTATCCAGAGCAAAGATGCTTCGGCAGTCCAGGAGAGCAGGATAGGTGAGTGCCAGGTCTTCTCCGAAGGAGAGGGAAGCAGGCACAGTAGAAAGATTGTTGAGTGCCATTTTTCTTGAAAAGAGCTTTGACCATAGTGCCGGGGTTACCCTGCGGAAATCCTTGTCCGGGGAGAAGAGCATGGAGGGATAGATTTCTTTTAAAAGTCGCTCCTTATCGTAGAAACCCGGGATCAGGGGCTGGTAAAAGGGCTTCTCTTTTTTAGGGAAGGAAAGAAAGAAATCGCACAACACCATGTCGGCTTTGTACTTTAAAGCCGGCTGGATCATCCTCTGGTACATCTCCGGTTCAAGCCAGTCGTCGCTGTCCACAAAGGAGGTATACCTTCCCGTTGACTCCTTTAAACCCCGGAGCCTTGCCGCAGTTACTCCCTGGTTCTCCTGGATAATAACCCGGATTCGGCTGTCCTTTTGTGCAAAATCTAAACAGATCTCCTGGGCGCAGCCAGGAAAACCTGCCGGGGAACCGTCAATTACCAGAATCAACTCAAAATCTGTAAAACTTTGGTTTTGTATGCTCTGTATACATCGGGTCAGATACTTTTCGTTTTTATACACCGGTACAATGACACTTAAGAGGGTCATATCAATTCCCCCTTTTTATTTCTCTTCCTGCTATTTTTTCCCCTAGTTTTAGTTGCCGAAATAATCTGGCGCAGTTCTAGTCTAAGAAGTAAGATGGAAAGAGCTGCAATGAACAGAAGGAAGATTCCCATAAAAAGATAATTGCCGGAAAGATAGATCCGGGAGACTGCGAGGATAAGAGCGGCGTAAAACCCTGTCCCAAGAATATCGATCTTAAGCCGGATCTTTCGGAATAAGAAAAGGCTCTTTAATACTACCGAGGTTCCGAAACCTAGGCATATGGATAGATTTGCTCCATTTACTCCCAGGAGGGCGACAAAAAAATTGAGTGTGGCCAGGCAGAGCAGGGCTCCAAGGAGGGTCGAAAGAACCACTATCCGGTTTTCCAGAAGATTTCCGTACAGGCTTCCGAAAAACAGATCCAGGGAATAAAGCAGGACACCAAGAAGAGCCAAGGGGATATAGGGTTTTGCCCCCTGGTATTCTCCGCCGATGAAAAAGGGAAAGAGAAGACCTATTATCGGAATCATAAGGACAAAAAGTATTGAAAGAATCTTTATAAAGGTGTTGGTGGCCAGGGAGAAGTATCTCGCTCTCTCCTCTGTCCCCCCGGTTTTGGAAAAGGCCGCCTCCTGCCAGGAGAGGAGAAAATTCCGGGCGAGCAGGGTAAGGAGGGTGGTAACACCGGTAGCCACAGCATACAGACCGTTTTGAGAAAGGTTTAGGGATCTGGAGATAACAATCCTGCTGTACCTGCTTAGAATCCAATAGGCTGCAACATTGATGCAGAAAGGTCCTGCGTATTTTAGCATCCTTTTTGTAAGAACCAGGTTGATCTTGTTAAATCGGAAATTCCGTATTACTCTGGTTCTGATCTCAAGGAAAAGTACCTGTAAAAGGAAGGCCGCTATATTGGAGATAAAAAGGGCCGGCAGACGGATCTGAAGCCCAATAATCAAAATGATGTTGATAATTGTAACAGCCAGGGCATAAATCATGCCGGAAAGGGAAAAGGAAAAGCTATAGCCTAAGCCCCTGGAAAGGGCACAGTAATAATCCACCGCCTTGTTTGTAAGTCCGAAGAGAATCACGAGAGGAAAGCTGGGAAAGGAAAAAAAGCGGTTAAGGAGGAGGAGAAATGCAAGGTACCCCAAAACAGAAAAAATCAGAATTGGAAAACTGCTGTAGATTGCCCTCTCTTTGTTTTCCCGGGATTCTCCCTGCAGGTACATGAAGCGCAGGACCACTTGATGTAGGTCTAGAAATAGAAGGGACATGGCCAGATAGATGTAGGTTAAGGAGAGATCAAACAGTCCGTACTCTTCCGGTGTAAGAAAATGGGTGTAGAGAGGCAGAAGCAGGAAGAGTATTCCATTAGAAATTATATTTCCTGCAAGATACACGGCTGAGTTCTTGCCGATTCTTTTAATATCCTCCATAGTTTTCCTTTATGATGGGTTACAATAATGAGGCAATTCCATGTATTGTTCAAGGTTAGGGAGACTCTAGTATGGTTGAACAAGAAAAAAAAATCCTCTCTCTAAAGGAGATCCAGATCCTTGAATTGGAAATACTCCGGGAGATTGTAAGAGTCTGCAAAATACTGAACATCACCTACTATCTAACCCACGGAACCCTTAAGGGTGCAGTAACCTGTAAGGGTTTTCGCCCTTGGGATGATGATATAGATATAATTATACCCAGGTCTCAGTACCAGATTTTTCTTGATAACTTTAATACTTTATGTAAATCCGATTACCAGCTCCTCTCCTATGAAACAAGACGGGATTATTACTATTCCTTTGCAAAGGTTGTTCACCGCAGAACTAAGCTACGGGAGCATAATCTTCTTGCTATAGAGGGCTTGGGGGTTTATGTGGATGTCTTTCCCTTGGATGGTATGCCGGATAATCCCATAAAAATCTGGTGGCATATTAGCTGGTTACTATTCCTTGTTAATTTACGGTATTATTCAGTTAGATTATATAAAAAAAAATATCCTGGAAAGTTTTCTATTAGGATCAGGACAAGACTTTTCCGATTCCTGGTGGAGTATATAGAAAAACAGAGGATAAGATACAATGAAAAAAATTCACGCTACTTGGCCAGTGGAATCAATAGGAAAATTGGAAGGGAGGTATTTACTGGTATAGTTAAAGTTACCTTTGAAGGGGCGGAGTACAATGCTCCGGCAGGGTACCATGAGTATCTTAAAAGCCTTTATGGGGACTATGAAAAACCGGTTCCCCCGGATAAGCAGAGATCAAACCATAATTTCACCGCCTGGAGAATCGGAGATTTAAATGAGCAGGAGGGAGAAAATCCTTGATCCATCTTGAACCTTACAGAGACTCCCTGGAAAGGGAATGGGATGATTTCATATTACAGGATTCGGCAAACGGAACCTTTGTAAATACTCGGAATTTTATCAATTATCACCCGCCGGGGCGGTTCACCGATTCCTCCCTGATCTTTAGAAATGAAAGAAAGAGCATTATTGCTGTTCTGCCTGCCTGTGAGATAATAGAGCAGGGGAAGAGAACCTTCTTTTCCCACCGGGGTTGCACCTATGGAGGTCTGGTAGTAAAGGGAAGATATCATACCGCTTTCTATATAAACAGGATCCTGGACCTGATTCTGGAATACCTGAAGGAGAGAGCTTTTGAAAGGATGGTGATAAAAACTGCCCACAAACTTTACTCTTCTTTGGATACGGACCTGCTAGAGTTCCTCCTTACCCTTCGGGGTTTCGGCCAGTATACAGAGCTTAATACTTTTCTGGATTTTTCCTCTTACAAACCGGATATTCTTTCCAACTTTTCCCAGGGTAAAAGGACCCATGTAAACAACTGCCTGAAGGCGGGAATGGAGTTCCACAGGCTCCGGGCGGACAAAGAGATTGCAGAGTTTCATAAGCTTTTAGAAGGGAATCTAAAAAAGTATAACACCGCACCGGTCCATACCTTGCAGGAGCTTTTAGATTTCAAGAATTCCCGGCTTACGGATATTGTAAGGTTCTATGGAGTTTTTTTAAAAAAGAAAATGTGGGCAGCAGGGATGATCTACGATTACAAAAAAAGCGGAACCTTTTACACCACCTATCTTGCCTCGGATTATCCGGAAGGCTCCAGTTTAAGTCCCGCAACCTTCCTGTACTACGGGGTTATAAAGGAAGCGATGGAACAGGGCAGGAAATATCTCTCCTTCGGAATATCCACGGAAAAACAGGGAAGGTATCTTAATTATTCTCTTCTGCAGAGTAAGGAATCCTATGGGGCACTCCATTCCCTCCATAGGAGCTTCTATAAGGATCTTAAGGAGGAAAGAGATGAACCTTAAAAAGAGAATACTGGAGGGTTTAGACAGGCTTATCTACCGTTTCCTGGAAAACAGTGTTGAGGCCATGCCCTTAAGATTCACAAAATTCCTTGCCTTTTATTATACCGATGCCAGGATAAGAAAACTGTACTGGAGGAAACTGGGTCTTTTCCTCGGGGAGAATAGTTACGCAAATCTGGGAGTAAAGGTTGTAAGAAATTACGGGGAGTACAAGGTGACTGTTGGAAAAAATGTCTCCATAGCTCCCAATGTGGTTTTTATCTGCGAATCCACTGCCAATAATGGATGGGAGATCAACACCCTCCCTTATGTCCGGGATAATATTACCGCCGCAGGAGATATTATTGTAGAGGATGAGGTCTGGATCGGGGCTAACACGACAATATTGCAGGGGGTGACCCTGGGGCGCTGCAGTATGATTGGAGCAGGAAGCCTTGTGCTCTCCAATGTCGAACCCTACTCCTTATATGCAGGCAGTCCGGCAAGGAAGATAAGGGATCTTAAGACAGGCAAGAGGGTTTAATATTAAGGCTCACCAGGGTCTAAGTTAGGTGGTTCAGCACCTCTTGGGCGAATTCCCGAGCTCCAAAGCGTATGGGGAGGTTTTCAAAGGAGATCTTTCCAAGAAGATTGGGATCATCCATTGTTTTTTCAATAAGATCGGCTTGTTCTTTAACCTCTCTTTTAAACCATCCTACACCGTATCTCTCCAGAAATTCCGCCGTTGCCTCCACATTGTAATAACCTGTGGTAATAAGAAAGGGCCTTTTAGCATACATAGCCTCGGTAACGGAATTGGCTCCTGCCTTGCCGCAGACCAGGTCTGCAGCATAAAGGTAAAGGTCCATCCTTGCCACAAAACCGGGAATCTGCAGCCTAAAGGAAGGATACCTTCTCTTGATTTTTTGGAGGGTTTGGGATGTAGTTCGGTCGGATCCTCCGATTACAATCATCTGAAGTTTAAGTGCTCTACTTGCCAGTTCCTCCACAAGCTTGGTATCCCCTATCCCTTCGCCTCCAAGATTGTACAGCAGAGTAAATCTATCCTGTAAACCAAGACTCTCTCTAGCCTCTTTTTTTGAAAGGGGAGGGTATGAAAAAATACTCTTTAAGGGAAAGGGACAGAGGGAGATAGAGTCCGGTGGTTGCCCCTTGGCGACCATCATTTCGGCACTCTGCTTCGTGACGGTAAAAATCCTGTTAACCCGGGGACTTAGGTTTATGGAAAGGACACTGAATACATCGGTATTGTAGGCAAAGTGAGGTAGGGGAAGGGAAAGATCTTTAAGAAGACCCGGTATAACCCAGAGAGGCACAAAATTTGTGCTTAAAAGGAAATCGGGTCGAAACTCCTGGTACCACCTTAGAAATTTCTTGCGGCAGGTAAAGCGCATAAAATTGAGAAAATCCTTTTCCAGGGTTCTTCCCTCAATTTTTGTTTCGTAGCATTGTTCCAGTATTGGAAACCGGAGGAAGAAACGCCACGATTCTCTGCAGAACCACTGCCAGAAGGGAACATTCATAAGATCAAAGAAATTGAAGGCAAAAACAGAATGCCCCAGTTCCTGGAAACCCTCTGCAAGAGCCTCCGCCGGAACCTGATGCCCCTTTCCTGCCTTAATGTAGAAGATTGCCCCCTTCATTTTGTTATTCCCTGGAATCCCGCCATACCTTCATTGAAAATTCCTGATGGAGTTGCATACATAAAGGATCTGTTCCTTGGTTATCTGCTCGTTCATCGGCAAGGAGAGTATCTGGGAAGCCCAGGTCTCGCTGTTTATAAGACTGCCTGCCGGGTAATTAAGATGAGCATAAGCCTTCTGTTTGTGGCAGGGAATGGGATAATGAATGCCTGTTCCGATTCCCCGGCTTTCAAGGTAACCCTTTAACTCCTCCCTTTTGGGATTACGGATGACAAAAAGATGGTATACCGGTTCTGCCCCCGGCAGGGTTTTGGGTAGGATAATCTCCCGAAGGCCGGAAAGATGCAACCTGTACAGCTCCGCTGCCCTCCTCCGTCTCTCGGTCCAGTCCTTGAGATGTTTTAATTTAACACTCAGGATTGCCCCCTGAAACCCCTCCATCCGGCTGTTGGTGCCGATCCTTTCATGGTGATACCTTGTAAAGGAGCCATGATCTTTCAGGGCTTGGATTTTCCTGTAAAGAGCCTCATCATTAGTAACAACGGCACCCCCCTCGCCAAAGGCCCCCAGATTCTTGCTGGGATAGAAGCTGTAGCATCCTGCACTCCCGAAGGATCCTACCGGTTTTCCCCTGTAGGAAGCCAGATGCGCCTGGGAACAGTCCTCTAAAACAAACAGGTTTCTCCTCCCTGCAATTTCCAGTATTGAATCCATATCCGCAGGCTGTCCGTAAAGATGGACAGGGATTATCCCCTTTGTACGAGGACCGACCGCTTTTTCGATTCCGGAAGGATCAATGTTGTAGTATTCATTACAATCCACAAACACCGGTGTAGCACCGCAGAGGCTTACAGCTTCCGGTGTGGCAAAGAAGGTATTGGCAGGGATAATTACCTCATCTCCCGGGCCGATCCCCAAAGCAAGGAGGGCAAGATACAGGGCAGAGGTGCCGGAATTCACTGCAGCACAATACTTAGCTCCGGAAAGAGGGGCGAATTCCTCTTCAAAAGCCTTTACAAAACCACCTCCTGCAAAGGCACATTCCTCCAAAACTGATTTTAAGGCATGGTTTGCCTCTTTCCTTATCTCCCGGTACTGGCCTTTAAGATCGATAAAATCTACCTGCATTATGCGAGTTTCCTCTTTTCCCGGGAAATTGAAAGATCCATCCTTTGATTAAACCTTATAGATTCATTTGAAGCCTCAAGTATTTTTACTACCGCAAGGCCCTCTTCTCCGCTGTTGATCTCCGGTTGTGTCCCTGTGTTAATGCAGGCAAGGAAATACTCCAGTTCCGATTTAAGAGCTTCCTTATGTACGATTTTGGGAGAAAAAACATCGCCGCTTCTGTAGGAGATGAGAAGCTGATGGATATCCTCGTCCTCCACCATCTCTATACCTTTATCGTAAACCTTTACAGGTTCGTCGGGATTCAGATCATTCCAAACAAGCATCTTTTTTGTACCGGCAACCATTATATGCCTGATCTTTACAGGACTAAGCCAGCTCATGTTGAAGTGGGCAATAAAACTTTCATACTTCAGGGTTAGATAGGCAACACTCTCCAAACCGTTGTTTATAAAGTCGAACCCCTCCGCCTGAAGGTAGATCGGTTTTTTATGCACCAGATGGTTTAGGATCGATATGTCGTGAGGAGCAAGATCGTATATTACATTAACATCATGTTGAAAGAGACCCAGATTTACCCTGTAGGAATCAAAATAGATTATCTCCCCCAGTACTCCCTCATCCACAATCTCCTTTATCTTCTGAACCGCCCCTGTAAAAAGAAAGGTATGGTCCACCATAATTATTAAACCCTGTTTCCTGGCTTCTTCTATCAACTCCTCCGCTTGCCAGGTCCACTGGGTCATCGGTTTTTCCAGAAAGAGATGTTTGCCCGCTTTTAATGCCTTTAGGCCAAGGTCGTAGTGGGTTGAGACAGGGGTCACCACCGCAATGATGTCTATATCGGATCTTGAAAAAAGTTCCTCTGCGGTGCTCGAGACCTCTATTCCCAAATGAGCAGCTCTGGCATTTATAAGAGCTTTTTCGTCAGGATCATAGATAGCAACATTATTTATTCCAAGGATATTAACAAAATTGCGGGTAATGTTTTTGCCCCAGTAACCATAACCAAGAACCGCTGCTTTCATCCGGAAAACTCCCAGGACAAGGATAAGGGAATCTTGTAACTTTTCAGTTTCCTTCTGGACTGAATTCCCTTCCGGGCATATACCTTAAACACCCAGGGTGTTAATTGAGCCGCCCAATATTATATTCTAGGTCCTGGGACCTGCTTGCGCAAACAAGAACCTGCCAAAACCATTAAAAGGAATTATATCCTTTTATTATTCCCATATCCAGACCCGGGGTTTGGGATTTGATTTTTCTCCTTCCATGTACTATCTATTTTAGGCTGCTCCCTGCTTGATCTTTTTCATTATTTTTTACAAGCTTCGGGACACCCTAGGAGACCCCATGTTTAAGGAAACAGGAAAAAGGATCTACGGTCAGTTCAATATCTCCTACCCTCCCATTATGGACGGGGTGGCAGAGGTGGTAAAGAATTATACCCTCTGGCTGAACAATCTTGGGGATCTCTGTTATGCCCTTGTGCCCAAGGCAAAGGGATATTGCGATGTGGATGACCGGGAAAGAGTCCCAGGGATTATCCGGTGCAGTTCCCTTCCGCGCTTCTGGGCAAAGCCATATGTAATACCCTTGGCAGATCCGGTTTTCAGAACAAGGGTGTCAAAGATTCCCTTTGATCTTATCCATATCCATTATCCGATTCTACTGGGTAACTATGCCCTGAACCTTGCGCGGAGAAAGGGTATCCCGGTAGTTGCCACCTTTCATACCCGCTACAGGGAGCAGTTAAGGCGGGTATGGCCGGAACCTTGGGCGGATAAACTGAGCAATTATATCACCCGGTTTTACGAGAAGGCGAATGAGGTTTGGGTGCCAACCAAGGGAGCCGGGGAGATTTTACGGGAGTATGGTTACCGCGGGCGGTCTCTGCAGATAGTGCCGAATGGCACGGATTTGGCTATCCCTGGGGAAGAGGAATACAGGATTTACAGAGAAAAAGGTTTGGAGATGCTCTCCCAAACCCTGGAAAAACCGCAGGATGCCGGGGATGCTGGCAGGCCGGTCTTTTTGTACATCGGAAATATGTTGGTTACCAAAAATCTTAGGCTTCTACTGGAGGCCCTTGCTTACCTTAAACAGAAAAATAAGCCCTTTCTGATGCTTATGGTAGGAGAGGGGTATTATCGGCCTAGCCTGGAGGAATATGCAAAAAAGGAAGGTCTGGAAAACCAGGTCTTGTTTTTAGGCTCCCTTTGGGAGAGGGAGAAGATCAAGGCCTTGTTGGCTGTGTCGGATCTTTTCCTTTTCCCCTCCAAGGCGGATACCGCAGGGATTGTCCGTCTGGAGGCTGCGGCGTATGGAGTGCCTTTAGTGGTGGTCAGGGAGAGATGCGCCATCGAAGGAATTGTGGACGGGGTTAATGGATTCATATCCGAGGATACGGCCGAGGATTATGGAGAGAAGCTCCTTTTTTGTCTGAATCACCCAGAGGAGGTTAGGAGGGCTGGATTAAAGGCGAGGGAAACCCTTTACAGATCCTGGAAGGAAGTAGTTAGCCAGGTCAGGGTACGGTACGGGGAGATACTCTCCTCTTTTCCAAAAAAAGTATGACCGCAGGAAGGAGAAACAGGGTTGCCAGAAGGGTGTTCAGAAGAGCAAAGGAGATCAACAAACCGAAGTAACGGATCGGAATGTAGCTTGCAAAGGTGAGAATTATAAGGCCTGCCATCAAGGCCAGGGAGGTAAGAATTATAGGCCGTCCGGTTTCCATTAAGGTTTTTTTCAAGGCGTCCCGGAGAGGCTTTTCCGGTTCCTCTTTTTTAATACTCTTCAGCTTGATTAGGAAATGAAGGGCATCATCTATGCCGACTCCCAGAGTAATGCTTCCGAAACCGAGGGTGACAAGGTCCAGGGGTATTCCCGAAAGAAACATAAAGATATAGTTACCCATTACCCCCGCAAGGATCGGCACAATGGAGTAAAGGCCGAATTTAAGGGATCGGAAAAAGATAAAAGCGGATAAGAGGACCAAAAGAAAGGCTAGATAAGTCGAAGTCCTTTGATCCCGGGTAATAACCTCATTCAAAAGAACAATCTGGATACCGGAACCCCAGATCCTGTAGGAAAGATCTTCCGGAAGCAGGGGGAGGTTCTTCTCCAAAACCGATAGAACCCTTTGGGAGCTATCCCCGGTTTGGAATCCCTGCTGTTTCCCGTCGTAATATCGAATAACCAGGGTTATCTCCTTACCCTCGGAGCTGATTATCTGATTCAGCTGGCTTGAATATCCCCCCTCCTTCAGTACCGAAAGATACCGGTAGAGCAGGTTCAGGAGTCCGGATCTTTCCGGTATACCCGGAGTTCCGGTGTGGATTCTCTGCATGAAACTGATATAGGAGGGAAAGGATAAGATGTGGACTATATCCTGGGACTCCCTCTTTATGGCCAATTCAAAATCGTGGATCTGTTTTATCACTTCTGGCCGGAAGAAATACCCGGGATCCTTCTCTGGAGCCTTAAGGGTAATCCGGAAGGGGTCCAATCCACCCATGGTCCTGGCTATCTCCAGGGAATCAACAAAAAGGGGATCCTGTTTTGGGAAATAGGACATGTAATTAGATTCGATTCCGATTCTATCCTTGGTAAACAGAAATCCGGCCAGGAAGAGTAGAAAAATTATCAGAGACAGAGGATATCTTTTAAGGGAGACCTCCGCCAGGGTTTCAAGAATTTTTTCGGGAAGACCGGTCTTTCCCTCTTTGGCTGGTCTCCTTTTAGGTGGCTTAAGGAGGGATAACAGGGCCGGAAGGTAAGTAAGGGATAGAAGGGCGCAGAAAAAGACTCCCAGGGATACAGAAATGCCGAACTGCCGGAAGGCCCTGGTTTCGGCGCTCAAAAGGCTTAAGAACCCGATCACTGTGGTTAATGACGCGAGAGAGATGGTTTTACCTACCCTGGCTGTTACCCTTGGCAGATCCGGTGGATCCCCTTCTGCGCCCTGGCGGAAGTATTCGTTCAGCAGATGAATACTGTAGGAACTTCCCAGGGTTATAACAATGGTGGGGGTTATTATACTGATTATGCTTAAGGTGAAATTGAGGAGGGACATCATCCCAAGGGTCCAGATAAGGCTTATAAAGGCAAGGGAGAGAGGAAGAAAAACCGATCTCTTGGAACGGAAGGCAAGGTAATAGATTAGAATTATGCAGACCAAAGAGAGGAAGAGGAGGGTAAAGAGATCCTTTTTAAGATAGTGAAGAACCCTTTCGGAAATTGGGGCTGTGCCGTTTATGTACACCCGGGCATGCTCCCTTAAAGGCTCCAAAATCTCGCTGTATGCCCTTAACCGGTCGCTGCCCGCCCCTTCCGGTTTGATCTGGTAGTAGATTAAAAGCGCCTTTCCGTCGGCGGATACGAGATAGTTTTTAGCCACATCATCCCTTAAAAGCCTCTCCTTAAAGAGCAGGGCTTCCTCTTCCGACCAGGGAGAATCCACGGTTTTTGGGGACAGAGGGACAAAGGAAAGCCTGCCCCCATTATTTTCCAGGGTAGTGTACTCGAAGGCGGAAAACTTGCTCCCGAATTCCGGCAGGACCTCCAGCTCCTTCATCACTTCTTCCAGGATGGAGAGGAAGGTAGGATCAAAAAGATCCTCCGATTCCACCACAAAAAAATAGCTGCTTGTATAGGGCAACCTTTCCCTTGGAGGGCTTGGGTTCTTTTCCTCCAGGGACTGCTCTACCTCCTCCTTTTCTGGATTGAAGTTCCCTTCCCTGTAAGAGCTTTCTTTAGGCAGAAGAGAGAGGTAGTCGGTATCAAACCGTAGTTTCGGTATCTGGAGAGCAAAGAAAAGGGTGGTCAGGGCGGCCAGGATAAGGATCAGAAGGCTTTGTCCCTTGACAAAATTAAAAAAGAAATGATTCTGTGATTCCCTTTCCTTCATCCCTTTTAAACAGTTATTCTTTCCTCTCCTGGAGGTCAAGGAGAGGTTCCACAATCCTGGAAAAAAACTCCGCCGAGGGGGAGGCATAGAAACCCTCTATAAAGGGAGTGCCGCTGTCTCCTGCCTTTACAATGTCCGGATCCAGGGGAATGC
>Ga0067045_1003285_pt1 | contig 24296 bp, 33 predicted proteins | sample TerdegcTABiofilm_FD_59184 | JGI IMG/M metagenome (GOLD analysis project Ga0067045, IMG submission 59184) | Combined Assembly of (Gp0054472, Gp0054536) Wastewater bioreactor microbial communities from Singapore -Terephthalate degrading... | reverse complement strand
CTTCAAAAAGGTGCATCTGACTAGGATACTGCGTCACTTATCGAATAAAGCCACTATGTAATTATAACAAAGTAATTATAACAAAACATTTTTTTTCTTTCAAACACCGGTTTTTCTTTGTTTAAGCTGTTTAATTGCTTATTCGGATGAAAAAAGAACAACCGCCATGTCGCAAATGTAAATCGTAGCGGTGTGTTTCTATAGGTTGCGTTTTCACAATTAAATTTAATAAAACTATCTGTCAGAACCTTTCTGAACTGGAAGCATTATTTAATAATCCCTGTCAATTATATATCGAACAAGCATTCTTAAAAAATCCGCCTCTTTTCCAAAACATTCAAGTGCAGACAATGCTTCGTCCGCAGCCTGACGTGCTTTTGCTTTCGTTTCTTTTATTCCAAAAAGCGAAGGATAAGTGGCTTTTTTATTCTTGACATCACTTCCAACCGGTTTGCCGATTTTTGCAGCATCACCTTCAATATCAAGAATGTCATCAATTATTTGAAAAGCAAGCCCTAAATTTTCCGCATATCTAGTCAGATTATCCAATTTTGCCTCTTCCGCCCCGGCAAGGATAGCACCTACTCTAACTGCCGCCCGGTAAAGGGCGCCTGTCTTATGGCGATGAATATACTCAAGCGTATCTTCGTTGATATCCTCTCCCGCAGAAAATGTATCGACAACCTGACCGCCAATCATGCCAAATGTTCCTGCAGCGAGAGCAATTTCACGAATAATATTTACAACTCTGTCCGGACTGGCATTACGAACATTCGTCAATACGGAAAATGCTAAGGTCAAAAGGGCGTCACCGGCCAAAATCGCTACAGCATCGCCGTAAACCTTGTGGTTCGCCAGCTTACCCCTGCGGTAATCATCGTTGTCCATAGCAGGTAAATCGTCATGAATCAATGAATAGGCATGAATCAATTCAAGAGCGCAGGCCGCGGGTAGAACATCTTCCGCTTTACCCCCCACTGCTTCAGCCACAGCTATTACCAGGACAGGCCTGAGCCGCTTGCCCCCACCTACGACGCTATACCGCATAGCCTGGTGAATTAGTGGGGGATAGGAATCGGCTGGCGGCAGGTAATGTTCGAGAGCCTCCTCAACGATAGATCCGATCCTCTTGATATTTTCTTCAAAATTCAATTTTTTGTCCCCCTACCGCCAAGGGTAATGCATCTATTTCTTTTAAATTTATTTCATCTTTTTCATTTGCAATTAATATAGAAATGCGTTGCTCGGCTGCAGCAAGGTGTTCATTACAGATACGGGTAAGCCCGACTCCTTCTGTAAACAGTTCAAGTGCCTTCTCCAGCGGCAACTGACTGTCTTCCAACTCCCGCACCAGTTTTTCTAAACGTGCCATGGCTTCTTCAAAAGATATTTTATTAACCTCTGCAACGTTTTTAGCAGTCATAGACGTCCTCCCAACCGGATATTCCCCTTAAGACTCTTTTATCCGCGCCCGCACCACAGTCATTGCCTCATCCTTAAGCCGCACGGCTTCAGCGGCCATTGTCCTCTTTTTCTAGCAATAATTCTTTTTATATAATCCTGATCCTTAATCATTGTAACGTTAATTTCAGCGCTCAAAAGTACACCGTTTAGTGCGGCTTCAAATACCTCGGCGGCTACGCCGGCGTCGCTGATGGCTGTCTTGTTGCCTATGTTGGAGAGCCGTGCAGTGATTTGCAGCGCTTCCAGACATATACGAGCTATTTTCAAAGGAGTTTCTGTAGCGCTTTTCAAGGCTTTTTGCATAGCTTCATTACGTGCTGCTTTCTCAGCACCGGTTTCTTTCGGCATTCGGAAAGCTACTATAAAATCATTAAACTCTGCCATATCAGCATCCACCAACTCTTCCAGCCTCTTCATAAGATTATTGGCGGTACTGAGAATTTCATTGACCTGAGGCTCAAAATCTTTATATTTTTCTTTTCCCACGGTCAGATTACAGACCATCGCCGTCATAGCCAGGCCAAAACACGCCACTATGGCAGATACACTACCGCCACCCGGCGTTGGGGAACTAGAGGCGGAAAGCTCAATAACTTCCCGCAAGGTTTTGTTGAATAATGCGCTCACCGGCAACATCCTCTTTATTTGTGGAATATGTTACTATTCAGTATTCAGGAGTCTGAATTCAGAATACTTCGAGACGATAAACCGTCCTCTCATTCTGACTATTAACTACTGAATACTGACTACTGAGTTATTTCTTCTGAAGCTGAATTGCTTTAAGAAGATTTTTCTGGATCAGAACGGTGGTAAGACTGCCGACACCGCCTGGTACAGGTGATATCGCGCCGGCAACTTTTTGAACATTTTCAAAGTCAACATCTCCGCAAATACCTCCCGCTGTCTCATTAATACCGGCGTCTATAACTACAGCGCCGGGTTTGATTAGGTCAGCGGTAATCATCTTTGCCTTACCCACTGCAGCAATTAGTATGTCTGCCTGGCTGGTATGCTGTCTAAGATTTTTTGTTTTTGTATGGCAAACAGTAACAGTGGCGTTTTGGTTGAGCATCATATAAACCAAGGGTTTACCTACAGTTTCACCGCGGCCTACCAGGACAGCATGTTTACCCTTTATTTCTATACCGCTATGTAACATAATTTCAATACAACTTTGCGGGGTAACCGGGAAAAGCCCTTCGCTATTACTGAGGAGATAACCCAAGTTGATTGGATTCACTCCGTCTACGTCTTTAACCGGCGATATCGCTTCTAATAATATTTTTTTGTTTATTCCTTCAGGTAAAGGCAACTCAACCATTATTCCATGTACATCGTCGTCAGTGTTCATTTTTTTGATTAAAGCAACCAGTTCACCTTCAGGCGTTTCACCCGGCAAGTTGAACAGCTTAAAATCAATACCGGCGTTAATGCAGGCTTTCTCTTTGGATCGGGCATAAATGATTGAGGCCGGGTCATTGCCGGCCAGGATAACGGCCAGTTTAGGAATAATTCCCTTTTCCCGAAGCTGCCTAACTTCTTCTTTTACTTCTTCCCTGATCAATCCGGCAATCTTTTTGCCGTCGATAAGAATTGCCATTTTACTATCTCCATACTCTTTCTGTTTATTATATCTTATTATATCCTTTTATCTTCAACAACGCACTGCAACAACCCCCTGTGCAAACGCACAGCCAGCTTGTCGCCGATATTTACTTCCCTTGTGTCATTAATGACGTGCCTGCCGTCCATGGTTGTGCAAATACTATACCCCCTGGCCAGGGTAGCCAGCGGGCTCAAAGTGTTAAGCCGGGCAGAAAGCGTAGCGAGGTGACCACTTTCACGTTCAATAACGCTATGCATACTTTGGATCAGGTGGTGCGTCAGGAAATCAACTGATTGCTGCCTGACGCTACAAAAGGTCTCAACCGGCCGCGTAAAAATCCTGCTGTCTAGACAATAATCCAGACGTCGTCTACCTTCCCTGATTTTTTGTTCTACAGCGCGGTTAAGCCTGCCCACCATTGTTTGTACATAGCGCTCAATTTCCCTTTTATCAGGAACAGCCATTTCCGCGGCGGCGGAAGGGGTAGCTGCGCGGGCGTCGGATACAAAGTCTGATATTGTAACGTCAGTCTCATGTCCTACCGCTGATATGACAGGAATCTTAGATAGAAAAATACTACGGGCGACAATTTCTGTATTAAAAGCCCACAGATCTTCAAGGGACCCGCCGCCCCGGCCAATAATAATTAATTCAACCCCATCCAGTTTGTTCAACAACTGGATCCCCCGCGCTACCGCATTAGGCGCGCCTTCGCCCTGCACTAGAACCGGAACCAGAATAATTTCCAGACCGGGCCAGCGGCGCCGGATGATTTCCACCATATCCCGCACCGCTGCGCCGGTCAGGGAAGTAACAATCCCAATCCGGCGAGGTAACAGCGGTAAGTTTTTTTTATGTTTACGGTCGAATAATCCTTCTCGTTTTAGCTTTTTTTTCAGTTGTTCAAAAGCCAAATACAGTGCACCTGTACCGTCCGGCTCCATCTCATCAGCATAAAGTTGGTATACACCGTCACGCTCATAGACTGAAATATAACCACGTACCAGCACGGACATGCCGTTTTCCGGCCGAAAAGGCACGGTACGGCTGCGAGAGCGAAACATAACCACTTTCAAAGAACTTAACTCATCCTTCAAGGTGAAGTAAAAGTGTCCGGATGAAGCAGATTTAAAGTTTGATATTTCACCTTTTACACAGATATTGGCCAGTAAATAATCATTTTCAAATATTGTTTTAATATGCCTGGTCAATTCCTGAACACTTAAAACCCGCACCGCCTTGGCTCCTTGTCATAAATGAAGGTAACCGGACTGCCGTGCTAAAAAAGCATTAGCGCCGCGAGCCCGGTTATAAGCGAGTCGTTTTGCTACAGGCGTGTTGTGTTCATGCAAGGAAATAACGCCGTGCCTGCAACTGGTTCGCTTGGTTAGTACAATTAACTAAATAAAAACTACTTTTCCGATAAATATGCGTGGATTGATTTTGCTGCGGTACGCCCGGCCCCCATAGCCAGAATAACAGTAGCTGCACCGGTAACTACGTCACCACCGGCATATACACCAGGTTTGGAGGTGGCCCCGGTTTCCAAATTGGCAACGATGTTGCCTTTTTTATTGCATTCCAGCCCTTTAGTGGTCCTCGGCACCAGTGGGTTTGGACCCTGGCCGATCGCCACTACCACTGTATCAACGTCTATGATAAACTCCGACCCCTCAATAGGAACTGGGCTGCGGCGGCCTGAAGCATCGGGTTCACCCAGTTCGTAGCGCAGGCACTCCATGCCGGTTACCCAGTAATCATCATTATAGATAATTCGAGTGGGGCTGGTTAAAAAGGCAAACTTGACGCCCTCTTCTTCGGCGTGTTCCACTTCCTCGTGCCGCGCCGGCAACTCATTTTTAGATCGGCGGTAAACGATCCAGGACTCTTCGGCGCCCAGTCGCAACGCTGTGCGGGCAGCATCCATAGCCACGTTGCCGCCGCCCAGTACAGCCACCCTCTTGCCGACGCGGATGGGTGTATCGTGACCAGGGNAGAGGTATGCTTTCATCAAGTTGGTACGGGTGAGAAACTCATTGGCCGAGTAGACACCGCAGGCGTTTTCTCCAGGGATGTTCATAAAGTAAGGAAGCCCGGCGCCGGTACCGATAAAGGCAGCATCGAAACCGCCTTCTTCCATCAACTCATCTACAGTGGCAAACTTGCCTACAACAGCGTTCACCTGTATATCCACGCCAAGCTTTTTAAGGTTCTGCACTTCGGCCTGCACGACCGCCTTGGGAAGACGGAACTCAGGTATGCCGTACATCAGCACGCCACCCGCCACATGCAGCGCCTCAAAGACAGTAACGGCATGGCCCAGTTTCGCCAGATCCGCCGCGCAGGTCAAGCCCGCCGGACCGGAACCGATAATCGCAACTTTTTTACCGGTCGGTGGAGCAACCTCTTGGGGCAGTACGCCGTTAGCCAGTTCCCAGTCGGCACAGAAGCGCTCGATCCGGCCGATCGCCACGGGTTCGTTTTTCTTTCCTACGGTACAGTATTTTTCACACTGGTTCTCCTGAGGACAAACCCGGCCGCAAACAGCCGGTAAGGCGTTTTTCTCTTTGAGTTTCTTGATCGCGCCGGCAAAGTCACGCTCGGCAGCCAACTTGATAAAAGCAGGAATGTCAACTTCCACCGGACAGCCCTGACGGCAAGGCTCTTTTTTACACTGGAGGCAGCGATTGGCCTCGGCAACTACAGTTTCCTCATCATAGCCCAGCGCAACTTCATTAAAGTTTTTTGCCCGTACGACCGCATCCTGCGCCGGCATTGGATGTTTTTTGGGAACAATAGTTTTCTTACCGGTTTTTTCTTCAGACATTATTTGCCACCCCCACAACCGCAACTGCAGGTATGATTAAATCTTTCTACAGCAGCTTGTTCCTGAGATTTATATATTACTGAACGGCGCGCCATTTCGGCAAAGTCGACTGCATGACCGTCAAATTCCGGCCCGTCAACACAGGCAAATTTGGTTTGTCCGCCAACTGTCACCCGGCAACAACCACACATACCGGTGCCGTCCACCATAATCGAGTTCAGACTGACGATGGTCTTAAGATTATACTCTTTGGTCATGTTGCACACAGCCCGCATCATGGGCAGCGGACCGATAGCCACGCAGAGTGCGATATCGCCTTTTTCTTCGATGACTTCCTTTAAAACATCGGTCACAAAACCCTGTCGCACATAAGAGCCGTCGTCAGTGGTCACACGCAGTTCCGTGCAGGCATTGCGCATTTTGTCCTCCCAAAAGAGGAGTTCCTTGGTTCTCGCCCCGATAATGCCGATTACCTCATTTCCGGCTTCTTTTAAAGCCCTGGCTATCGGATGAACCGGCGCGACGCCCACACCGCCGCCGACACAGACGATCCTTCCTAATTTTTCAATGTGAGACGGCTCTCCCAGCGGACCTACAAAGTCCTTAATACTATTTCCTTCGTCTAGCCTGGCAAGTTCCATAGTAGTCTTGCCAACCTCCTGGAATACACAGGTAATAGTGCCCTTTTCCCGGTCAAAATCGGCAATGGTTAACGGTATACGCTCGCCTTCGTCATGTATACGAAGGATAATAAACTGGCCGGGTCTGGCCTTTTTGGCAACCAGCGGCGCTTCGATGTCAAATAAGGTTAATGTTGGCGCCAGTACTTCTTTTCTCAAAATCTTGTACATTAAAATCCCATTCCTCCTCTATTAACAAAATAATTTATTCTTAATTTTAATTCTATAAAGAAGATGCAATCCCTGCATATTATAATAATAATACATAACATAATATATAAAGAGCAGTTACTAGATAAAATAACTACTCTTTCACAAGTTCTATGCGGTTTCGGTATTCTTCCGGGTTTTCCAAAACGCGTCCCAAAATGCCGTTAATAAATTTCCCCGATTCTTCGCTCCCAAATACTTTTCCCAATTCAATAGCTTCATTAACAGAAACATTGTTTGGGATATCCTTACAGTACAGAATTTCATAAAGCGCCAAGCGCATGATATTTCTATCGACATTTGCCATTCGCTTAATATTCCAGTCCTTGCTTATTTCTGCTATAATCTGGTCAATCGACCTCATGTTAGCCAGTGTTCCGCTAACAAGCTCTTGTGAAAACTCTATATTTTTTTTTAATCTACCTAAACTCTCGTCCATTTTAAAAAAAGCTTCAGTTGGATCAACGTTACCCAGATCAACTTGGAACAGGACCTGAAGAGCCCTTTCTCTGGCCTGTCTCCTGCTCATTTATATCCTCCTCGTAGTAGTTTAACGCACAATATACAGGCTCGTCCTCAAAAATCGCCCTGATGGCAGGCGCCACTCTAAACTACCGCTCTTGAAAAAGCCTTGAAATAAATTCCCGAAAGTCAATTTTTTCATCAAGGCGTTTGCCGAAATAGTAGCCGACAACAGCACATCCGGCAACGAACAACGCTTTAAAAAAGCCGTACTTTATAGCAAACCAGCCAAAAATCAGACCCAATAAAACACCTGCTGNTTTGCCAAGGTGTTTATCCAAAAATCTCCTGGATTATGTTCAATTCGCTCCCCCTTTTCTCCGGCAATATTACTCGACTCTTGGCTTGTGTGCGGAAATGTTGTCAATAGTAACTTTAACATTGTTTACAGCAACACCAGTAACTTCAAAGACCTTCTCTTTTACCAGGTTTTGAATTTTGACAGAAGTATCCGGAATATTAATGTCAGGAGTTACCACAGCACGGACCTGAACCCCTACTCCCTGTGACACAGATACTATCCGTGGTTTTACCTCTCTTACCCCGTTAACCTGTGTCACCACTTTTACTACCAGATTTTCAATGGCTAGTATGGAAACACGTATTTGCCCCATAGCACTTTCTGTGAGGATTACATACCTGCCACCTTTGTCAGGTTTATTTATCCCTATCCAAAACAACCTTGCGCCGGCAAAAATCAATATAAGCATGAGCGGCCAAAAAATCTCCGGCCGGCCCGGGTAAAAAAGATTCCTGAGTATAAACTGGGGTGTTGGCCAGCCCAGCATCACCGCTGAAAAAAGCAAAATAATCACCGTTAAAAAGAAAGTGTATACGGCCAGTAAAAAACGGTCAAAAGGCCTCACCGGGTATACCTCCTTTAAAAAGAAGCCCCCTCTTTTGGGGGGCTGCCTATTTTATCTTACCCTATGTTCCTCTTCTTTTGTTTCAGAAGCAAAAGCAACACCTTGGACGTTAACATTAACCTCAACAACAACCAGCCCGGTCATTCGTTCAACGGCACTTTTTACTCTGGTCTGAATGTCCGCGGCTATATCCGGGATTCGAACACCGTAATCAATAATTATATAGATATCAATGGCAGCTTCTTTCTCCCCGACCTCTACCTTGATACCCTTGGAAAGGTTTTTTTTACCAAGCAATTCGGCAATGCCGCCGACAAGGCCGCCACTCATTCCAGCCACACCCTTAATGTCGATGGCCGCCAATCCGGCAATAACCTTTACAACCTCATCCGAAATTTTTATTGTACCAAACCCGGTTTGTTTCTCCCGGGTAACTTCCGAGGCATCCAACATAATCCCCCCTAGTCGCAACAAAAAACATTATAAACATACATATTTTATTATAACAAAGATGGTAAATTAACGCAAACCAGAAGGAGAAAATGAATGTATTTTTTAATACCTTGGAATAATTATAATATTACTCGAGTCAATGCCTGTCCCCCGTGCAATCAAGTCGGTTAAGCTTACAACTTCTTCAGGATTCAAAATTTTTGTCGCCACAACCGCCGTTACTGATCTGTTATCGATTAGTACTGCCGCATCATTATATCCCTTCGCTTTAATCAGGTTTTCCATTTCAACTTCTTTTTCCATACAGTTACTGATGCTCATCAAATTTTCCTGGGCCTTTTGCCTGGTTTCACTGGAAGAGTTGACATTATTGATCACTTCGCGAAGCCACTCCACCCGCTGCCCTCTGGTGCGTTCTCTTTCAATTCGGTATTCCACATAAAAATTTGTCTTATTTATTAAATCACTGGCTTTTTTCTCCCCTGTTATCTCCGCGCTGTCATTAAAACGGACTTCGCTGGTAGCAAGACTGTTAACCTGTATGCCGGGAGCAACTGTTTGCTCCTTTACAAAACTATGCCTGCACAAAAGCAACATAGCAACCCCGATAATACTCAAAATAGCCAGCGATATAATTCTTCTGCTTATAATAACTGTTTTCATTATTCTCTCCTTTCTCTTGGCAAAACAAGTATCTTTTGAGGTTCTATTCCCATGGCTACCTTCGTAGCCTGAAAAAGCATCGCCTTTACTTTGGCGTCACCTGCACCCTCCGCTACAACTAAGACACCTGCTACATGAGGCGCTACTTCCCGTTCCACAACCGGTTGCTCTCCCTGTCCGTTGCGGTTCATAACTAATTGGTTGCTGCCGTTGTCCTCTGTTGTCAGACGTGTTCCTCCCGACTGGTCACGTTCCTGTGTAGTTTTTTTGCCCGTAGTGGTATTAACCGCATACTCAGACTGGGTTGTGTCTGACAGCCGCACGGATACCTCCACTTTCCCCGCTCCCTCAACTTGCCGGAGCATTTCGCAAAGTTTCTTACTCAGAAGTTCTTCTTCTCTCGACATAACATTTTTTCCCTGTTCGTAAACATTTTGAGTGGAAACGTCAGAATTGAGAGATTGTTTTGGTGTTGATTTCGTCCTTTCAACTCCGGAAAATACAAGCATCAGTACTCCGAGTACAGCGAGGCCTGCCAGCCAGAGGTTACGCTTGTTTTGGCCTGTTGAGCCATTTCCGCTGAACCCAAAAAATTTAAGTAACTTATTCAAAGAATAGGCACCTCCAAACTAATGTATTGCATATCTGACATCTGACGTCCGACTTCCGACGACTGTTTTTCAACGGTATACACACTTTACTTGTTCCTGTTTTAAATTGTAAAAATTTGCAACTGTCTTGATTAATCCGGCTACTGCTTCATCAGGTGGCCCGGTTTCAGCCTCGCCTTGTTCTTTTGGCCCCGGTTTTTGCCCGACCTGTACAGATACCGGCTTAATACTAGTGACATCGCCTTCAATATTATGCCTGTCAACCTTATCGGGATCTTTTTCAATAAACATTACTATCTTAATAATTTGCCCATAATTGGCTCCTTCTCTTTCTGAATTTACTATTACCTCCGCATCTACTACTGGTATTTCCTTGTTAATACCGGCCAACGCAATTACCTGATTGGCAAGCCCACGCTTATACTGCTCAATCGCCTTTTGTTGCTGTTCGTTGGAAATTCTCTTGCCGGACTCCATTATCAGGGAAAGACGTTCATTCCCCTCTTTTCCGGTTAAGGAAGGCAAGTCACCAGTATAGTCCCGGTGCACCAGTTCACCCACTGCCTGAACCACTGCCACAATAATCAGGAGACCCATAACCATTTTCACATATTTCCTCATCTCTCCAGCGGGCAGAAGCATTTCAAGGAACATTGCCAAAATAACAATAACAATCAGGTTTTGTATAAGTGAACGGATTACTTCCACCTGACCCCTCCTAACTTGTCACCTTAGCATAACAGTAATGTTTGCCACACCGACAATAATTGTAATGACGAAGAAAAACAACAGGCCTACTGTTGCTACTGCGGCAAAAATTAATAACAAGTTGTTACCGAGACTGTTTAAACAACCGACCATTTGGCCGTCTCCAATCGGCTGAATCAAGGCTCCGGCAAGTTTGTATATGAATGCGAGGGTAATAATTTTTAATAGAGGAATAAGCATTATCGTACAAATTACCGCCACCCCGGCAATGCCAACCGCGTTTTTTATTAAAAGCGACGAACTGACTACGGCGGCCAGGGCATCGGAGAGCACTCCACCTACTACCGGCACAAAAGCGTCAACGCCAAATTTTGCTGTCTTAAAAGTAACTGAGTCTCCGACAGCTCCTGCCACACCCTGAATAGTCAGGACTCCTAAAAATATTGTCGAGAAAATTCCCATTAATCCCATGGCAATCCCTTTTAACAAATCAGCCAGGTTTGAGACTTTGAATTGTTCAGACAGATTGTTGACTATTCCAAGAATTGCCACGAAAAAGAGCAACGGCAAAATTATATTTTTAATTAAGGTGCCGAAGACACCTAGAGTGGTCAAAATAACAGGACTAAAAACCGCTGCTGAAGCCACCCCCCCGACAGCAACCAGAAGAGTTAATAAAAACGGGCAGAAGTGCCTGCATAAATGACACCATGTTTTCTACCACTTCCCTTCCGGCATTGACAGCTAGGGAAAAATGAACCGATAGCGATGGTGATTAATACTAGATAAGTCACTGAATAAGTCAACTGACTGGCGGTGCCTTTTTCAAAAGAAGCCATTAGATTTTGCAGTATGGCGCAAATTACCGCGAGAATCACCAATTTCCCCAAGAGATCGAAGTTTGCCACCACTTCTTTAAAAAGCTGCTGGAGTAAATTCTTAAATATTTCAGCCGGTTTCCAATCCAATTCTCCTTTTACCATTTTTATTACCATTTCTTTAAAATCCAGAGTGGGAATTGAACCCTTAATTTCTAAATCAAGCCTTTCGATGTATTTTTGCACTTCCGTCAGATCCAAAGATGAAATTTGCTCTTCCGGTGAAATAGCTGTGGCCTGCTCCCCGAATAGAGGTGCTGGAATAAACAGAAATAAAGCTAAAAATAACGGAATCATTTTATGCAATATTTCCACCGCCTCATGGTACAAGTTTTAAAAGCATTTGAAGTACTGCAACTATAATCGGCACCGCAAGCACCATAATCATTATTTTAGCGGCAAATTCAATCTTTGTGGCAACTGCGCTTTCACCAGCGTCCCGGCAGATTTGAGCCCCGAACTCAGCAATGTAAGCGATACCAATAATTTTCAGGATAGTGCCCAGGTAAACCATGCTAATTTCTGCTCTAGCCGTCAGATCCTTGATAATATCCATTATCGAGCCGATTTTACCTAACACCAGGAGAAAAAGGATTACTCCAACTACTACGCTCAAGACGTACCCCCAATTCTGGTCGCTGACTCTTAACTACCACAATCAAGACAGTGGCGATCAGCCCGATGGCAACTATTTGCATAATATCCATAACTTGATCTCCTGTTTACTTTCTCAGTCAATAATCTAAAACAGTTTGAATACAGATTTAACTTGATCGAATAAGTTGGCAAGCAGTTGGATAACCCACATAAAAACAATCGCCAGCCCTGCTAAAGTAACTAAATGCCCCTGTTCTTCCTTCCCGGCATGTTTCAAAATCGAGTTAAGAACAGCTACCAAAATTCCCACACCGGCAATCTTAAAAATCAAATCTATATTGTTTCCCATGCATTAACCTCCTATCTTATTAATAGTCCAGTTTCTTTTTCAATAAAGGAGCAATACAACCAGGAGTCCTCCCAGAAAACCAAGATAACTCCAAAGCTTGACATTCCGCGCCGCTTCTTCTTCCGCAGATGCAGTTTCGGTGCTGATTTGTTCCATAGCCAATCGCAGATGCTTGATCTGATCCTCTTTGTCAGAAATTCCAAGGGATCCACCAAGGTTGCGCAGGATAGACAAATCACGGGACTTTAAAGCAGTGCTGGAATAATATTTTTCGAGAGCCTTTTCCCAGGCTTCTGAAGCAGTAGCGCCGGACATCGAAGATAGTTCCGCTGCTGCCCCACCAAACAGAAGAGCTGAGGTTTTATCGCAACGACTGGACACTTGAGATAAAGCTTCGGGTAAATAAGTAGCACTGTATGCAACTTCTGTTTCAAGCATCTGAAGCGCTGAACGTAGTGAGCGTAATTCCTTTGGTCTGCGGGAGTAACTCCCTGCTACGGCCAACCCGCTGAGACCGCTGGCTACTATCACCATAACTGCTCCCACCAGTTTTAGCATTTTTTCACCCCCAGTGTTCGCATGGTTTTACCGTCAATTATATCTTCTACTGTTCCCACCCCCCGGGAGCGGCCAAGTATGACAAAACGCTCGATCATTTTCGACCGGATTATACGTCCCATCGCCGGCCTTTCAACCAATTCGGCCAAATTTTTTCCATGGGCAGTGGTTAAAACCTTTACTCCAGCGTTTAAAACTTCTTCCAGCGCGCCAACGTCTTCATTGCGTCCAATTTCATCAGCAGCAATTACTTGCGGGTTCATTGAACGCAGAAGCATCATCATTCCTTCTGCTTTGGGACACCCATCCAGGACATCGGTTCTTAATCCTACATCCAGCTGTGGTACCCCCCTATAACACCCGGCAATTTCCGACCGCTCGTCCACCAATCCTACATTTAGTCCTGAGAAACCAAGTTCCTGAACACCATTGCTAATTTGCCTGATTAAGTCTCTGAGCATGGTAGTCTTACCACAACAAGGTGGGGAAACCAGGACAGTATGGAAAACTCCACCACCATCAATGTCTAAAAGATAGGGTAAAACACCGGAGGCTGCACCGGTAATTGCCCGGGATACACGGATATTGCAGCCAGAGAGGTATTTCAAGGTCCTGATTTTCCCGCCGTCCAGCAACGCTTTTCCTGTAATTCCAACACGGTGACCGCCAGGCAAAGTAATAAACCCATTTTTTAATTCTTCTTCAATAGCATAAAAAGATGATTTGCTTATTAATTGGACTAACCGTTCCATATCAACGGGAGTAACAAGGTACGCCTCTCTGGCTTCATGTGTCGGCCGCCCATCAACAGTCAAAAAAACATCACGGTTTGATAATCCCAGAACTAAGGGTCTTCCCTGTCTGATCCGTATTTCTTCGATTTTATCCATAATAGAATGAGAAAACGCGGCAACCATGGACCGGATGTTACCGGGTAACACTGGTAAAATACCACTTACGGCATTATCACACTGATACAAGTCTGTCCCTCCTAATTTATAGATATTGATCGCAGCGGTAAAATATGCCAGGTCATTTCAATATAAAAAATTAGCCGCTTAATGATCGGCTTTTAAATTAAACCAAGTCACCTAAGCGGCTATTTGCCATATATTGTGTAGTAGGTAAAAATATAACATAATTAGAAAGGATAAAGTATTATGACAAAACCAATTATTACTTACAACCGGCCGGCTAAATTTATTGAACAATACAACGCCTGGTTGCAAAATCGTCAACAGTCTGTCAAAAAAGATACTAAATCAGCCTATGATACAAAAGAGTACCAAAATTATGCGCCGGTTTTTATACCAATTTATACAACATATCCTTATGTCGGCTTGCCTTGCACCACCTTGCCGTTTTTCCCTGCCGACTCTTCCGGTACAACTCAAGTAACCGGCCAGATTGCATGTCCTTACTGCCGGCAGGCGCCAGTTCCACCTGCCGGTAATAATGCTTATATTTTATTCCTCATTTTTATTTTGATTATGCTTGGTACAAGGAAAGAGCAAATTCTTGCGGTCATTCGTAAAATATTTCAACAAACAATCTAATTCCAAAAAAAATAGCGACAGCTTATAGCCGCCGCTCCCGTAATAAATTCAGGTATTCAGAATTCAGACGCCCATGAAGCTTCGCTTCACCATCAGATGGATGAAAATGGTAAAGATTTATTTTCAGGGCAGTAGTCAGAATTCAGAATGCCCCGAGTATATGCTTCCAGCAATTTACTAACCTCTTGCAAAAGAAGTGAGTAGTTACAAAATATGCTAAATATCTTCTTGCATTTTTAACTTGTTATCAGTCGCTTGTCCTTCAATTGTTTCAGTTTCATCATCAATTTGATAGCTTTCGTCATTTACAAATACTACTTCATCACAATTAGGGCAGGTAACTTCCACAACATCTTCGTCCTCTGGAATATGGGAATCAAAATAAACAGTTTCACCACATCTGGGACACTCTACTTCGATAAAATCTCTATCACTATCCTCAAGTAATTCATCTTCCAGTTGATACAGGTCCTCGTCGATTGTATCTAAATAATCTTCAAGTTGCTCCTGTCCTTCTTCCAGGTCACCAACAGAATCGGCAAAATCGTCCAAGACCTCAATAATCCCCTGAAAGAGTTTGCCTTCTTTGGAATCAGGACTTAAGTCAAGCCCATTAGACAATCCTTGCAGGTATGCCACTTTTGCTTTCAAATCGGTCATCCAAACCTTACCCCCTTTGGTTAAACTGGCCCTGGTCGGCTTTTAATAGTATGTCAATAATCAAGGGGGTTTAAACACGCTCTGTTTAATTATGCGCGTTTGATATAGTTTCCTGTTCTAGTATCAATCTGAAGTTTGTCCCCCACATTGATAAAAAAAGGGACTTGGACTACAGCACCGGTTTCCAGGGTAGCCGGTTTAGAACCACCAGAGGCGGTGTCGCCTTTGATGCCCGGACTTGTCTCGACAACTTCCAACTCAACGAAGTTTGGCAGTTCAACACCGATGGATTTCTCCTGGAAAGTAAGAATATGGATATTCATATTTTCTTTTAGATATTTCACGGCGTCACCCAGTTGGTCGGTAGTCATTGCCAGTTGATCATACGACTCCATATCCATAAAAATTATATTCTTTCCCGTCATTATAAAGATATTGAACCTCACGCCGCTCAACCCTGGCCTTGGGAATTTTTTCGCCGGCGTTAAATGTTTTCTCAACAACGGCTCCGGTACGTATGTTTCTAAGCTTTGAACGCACAAAGGCAGCGCCTTTACCAGGCTTGACATGTTGGAATTCAATTACCTGGAAGACGTCTCCTTCCAGTTCGATGGTTAATCCTGTTCTAAAATCGTTGGTTGATATCACCGCTCCCGCCTCCTGATAATTTTTTATGATAAACTGAGAAGGTTTAATAGCTTATCCTTGGGCACTCTGGTTAAAACCTTACAATCAGATTCTCCAACAACGACTGTGTCTTCAATTCTCACTCCACCCCAGTCCGGTAGGTAAATACCCGGTTCAACCGTTACTGTCATCCCTTGCTGTAACACAGTTTCATCTTTCTTGGACAGCCTGGGGTTTTCGTGTATATTCAGGCCAAACCCGTGCCCGGTGCCGTGACCGAATTGTTCCCCATAGCCTTTCCTGGTAATTACATCTCGGGCAACACGGTCAACATCCGACGCGCGCACACCGTTGCGTATCGCTTCGATAGCCCGCATTTGGGCTTCGAGCACAATATAATATATTTCTTGTTGTTTTGGAGTCGGTTCCCCCAGAACAACAGTCCTGGTAATATCAGAATGGTAGCCATGATAAACCGCCCCAAAATCCAAGGTAACCAAATCTCCCTTCTGCAATCTCCTGGAAGAAGCTACACCGTGAGGAAGCGCCGACCGGGGTCCGGAAGCGACAATAATTTTAAAAGCTACACCGTCCGCACCCATACGCCTCATTGAACNGCCTCCANNNGCATNGCCACCTCACGCTCAGACACGTCCGGTTTAATCAAGGGCAACACCTGTTCAAACGCCTGATCAGCCAGGCGTACGGCCTCCTCGATGTTTTTAATCTCATCATCATCTTTAGTTAGCCTAAGTTTTTCCACCAGTCCACTTGTTTCTTTTATTTCAACATTAACTAATTTATCCTTTAGCATGAGGAACTGATTGTAGACCAGGTGTTCCCCTTCAAAACCCAGACTGGAGATGTTGTTTTCCATCAAAATCGAGGCTAGCGCCTCTGTGTAGGAATCACTGACTTCTATTATCGTAAATCCCGGGCTTTCATTTTTTGCTTGTTCCACATAACGAAAATCTGTGAGTAGAAATGTATTATCCCTGTATAATAAAAGAGCGCCGGCAGTTCCGGTAAAACCGCTCAAGTAATAACGGTTTTCCGGATTTGTTACGTAAAAAGCCTCAACTCCGGCAGCCGCCAACAGTCCTTGTAATTTATTTATCCGTACTTGCATTTTTACTTGCAACGCTTCTCCTCCAACAAGGCACGAGTTCAATTAATGCTCGTAATGCCAACAGGTAACCGTTAGCGCCAAGCCCGCTGATTTGACCCGCGGCAACCGGCGCAATCACAGAATGCTGCCGAAAATCCTCGCGTGCGTATATATTGGATAGATGGACTTCGATAGTAGGGATTCCAATAGCTGCAACAGCATCGCGCAGGGCGTAACTGTAATGAGTAAACGCCCCTGGATTAAAGATAACCGCATCAACTTCCGCTGCAGCGCGATGAAGCAAATCAATCAAATCACCTTCATGATTTGATTGCCGGCAGGTTATCTCAACCCCTAATTCAGTAGCAAGATCAGATATACTCTTCTCAATCTCATCCAAACTAAGGGAACCGTAGACTGACGGCTCACGCTTTCCAAGCAAGTTTAAATTCGGACCGTTTAGTATTAATACCCTCAATAAAAACACCTCTTGCAGACTGGAAACATTTTAGCATAAATTGAACACTTATTCAAAAGAGAAGTTCAGCCTAAACAAATTACTTAGCAAATTATTGACCGCTTAGAGTCATTTCCGCTATCCGGAGCGTTGGTGAACCTTTACTGCCATAAAACTGTAAATCGTTTCCAACAGCCTCGACGGAAGCCAGAAGGTCGATAACATTTCCACCTAGTGCCATACCACGCACTGGTTTTGTTAATTCGCCTTCTTCAATCCATAGTCCGGCAACACCAACCGAAAAATCTCCTGAAATTGGGTTGGCAGTGTGCATCCCCATCATTTCAGTGATATAAATTCCATTCATAATATCTTTGGTCATTTGTTCAACCGGGGTTGATCCAGCGTCGATAAAGAGGTTTGTAGTTCCTACCTCAGGCGTGCCTTTAAAGGAACTGCGCACACCATTACCAGTTGACTGTATGTTTTCTTTAGCTGCTGTATAAGTATTATATAGGAAACCTTGAAGAATTCCATCCCTTATTAATACGGTTCTCGAAGTAGCGACTCCTTCACCGTCAAATGGCGTTGAAGCAATTCCGTAAGGCATGGTACCGTCATCGATAATCGTTATTTTTTCAGATATAATCTTGTCGCCAACCCTACCGGCAAATAATGAGCGCCCTTTTTGTACCGCTTCACCAGTAAGCGCCGGGGCAACTAAACCCAGAAAACCAATTGCTACATAAGGGTCCAGCACAACAACCGCTTTTTTTGTTTGAGCCGGTGTTGCCCCTAGCATACGCACAGCCCGCCGGGCAGCCTCCCGGCCAACCTCATTCGGGCATAATTGTTTATATTTAAGCCGGTAGTCGAGAGCAAAACCATTCTGATTGTCATTGCCCTCACTCGCCGCCAACGCCATATAAACGCCACAATACCCTCCCTGGCTGGTTAAATTCATACCACGGCTGTTCACGATTGTTACTATTGTCTCGCCATCCTGGTAGGTGGCACTTTCAATTATTTTTACCCTGGGATCGTAGTCCAGCGCAGCTTGTTCCATAGATCTGGCCAGCTCAATTTTTGCTTCAATAGAGGCCTCCCGAATATCTGGATCGTATATATCCAATTCCGGGTAAGCCACTGCTGGCGCTGGCAGTGAGTGGTAGGGATCTGATGCTGTTTTGGCGCAGTTAGCCAACGCACGCCGCACTATTTCTTTTACCCCTTCAATGCTTAAATCGGTGCTGAAAGAGAAGCCTACCCTGGCACCACGAATCACCCGCAGACCCAGGCCGCAATCTTCTGCAAATTTCATGGTTTCCACGCGGCCTTTTCTAACGTCGATATTCAACTCTTTACAGTTGCTGATATAAGCTTCAGCCATTTCGGCCCCCCGTTTTATGGATTCTGCAATCGCAGCTTCGGCAATGCCAAGGTAAATATCCTCTTTCCCCACTTGTACGGCTCCTTTCAAAGTCTCAGAACTTAAAGGCACTGGCAGTAAAACAAGAGCTTGCTTATGAAAGTAAGCTCTTGTTTATTGGATTTAATAGTATAATTCAATGTTAGTTAAAATATTCCTTTTAATATAACTAAAAATCCACGATATATACCTTAATTTCCGGTCTGCCCAATCCCAAAATACTAACATTAACAACATAACTATTTTCTAGAGCTTAGTGTACGAAAGGTGCCGTCAAAGCAAACAGATGACGGGCTGAAATTGGTGCCAGATCTTGTACTGAAGCCTCAACAATTAAACTAGGGTCCAGGATGGCAAGGATAGCTACCCTTTCCCCCGTAGCCTGGTTGGTATAAAAACCGATTATACAAAACTGCATGTCCTCTCCGTATATTTTCCTGGTTACTATGTCCCCGATTTTCATCTGCGATACCCCCTGTGAAATCGGCGAAAAACAAAAGACTAAGACAACAATGATATTTACTTCTTATAACATATGCATTAAGAAAAAGAGTTGTTATCAAAACCGTCTTATTGATAATGCTTTATTTAAAACCGTACAAGTCTTCTACTCATTATTTCATCATTTGCAAGAAAATATAAGTAGTCCTTTGTGGACTATTAATATTTAACCGACCATAATCTTTTCCTCGGGGTAGTGCAGGGGAATCTTACGCCTTCTTTGGGCTAGAGCAAAGACGGCAGTTAGGAGGCCCACCCTCCCTAAAAACATAGTCAGTATGATTAAAATACGCCCGGCCGAGGTAAGCTCTGGAGTGAGACCCATGGACAGTCCCACTGTCCCGAAAGCTGAAGTGGTCTCGAACAACACTACTAGAAAATCCGCGTTCTCCGTTATTGATAACAGCAAAGACACTGTAACAACCAGGGAGGAGGCCATTAATAGAATAGCAACTGATTTATTTATCTGTTCTTGACCAATCCGCCGGTGAAAAACCTCAGCGCTAGTCTTTCCCTTGGCCGTTGACCAAACGGCAACCGCAAGGGCGCCGAACGTTGTTGTTTTTAGACCACCCCCGGTGGAACCCGGTGAGGCGCCGATAAACATCAGGATTACAATTAAAAACTGGGTAGCTGAGCGTAATGCACCTATATCAAGTGTATTGAACCCAGCCGTCCGGGGGGTAACGGCCTGGAAGTAAGCAGCCATTACCCTACCAACCGGACTAAGCGGTTTTAATGTATTATCCATTTCTAAAAAATATATTAAGAGTGTCCCCATGATTAACAAGATTCCCGTCACAGATAAAGTCAGCTTTGTGTGCAAGGATAATCGCCTGAATTCTCCGCTGTGCTGAAAAAGGTCAATAATGACACTAAAGCCGAGGCCACCCAATATGAATAAAGTTGTAATACACAGGTTTATCGTAATATCCTCAACATACCCGGTAAAGCTCCTAAAATTGCCAATTAGATCAAAACCGGCGTTGTTAAAAGCCGATATTGAGTGAAAGAAACCGTACCAGAGCCCTTTTTGCCAGCCCAGGTCAGTCGACCAGCGGGCAGCCAGGATTAAGGCAAAGCTAAATTCGGAGATAAATGTAAAAAAAAGCACATATTTAGCTAACCGGACAATGCCGGCCACATTAGTCTGGTTTAACGATTCCTGGATAATCAACCTTTGTCTGAAGCCGATCCGGCGGCCCAGTAGCATGGCAAAGAAAGTGGCCATCGTCATAAATCCCAGACCGCCCACTTGAATCAAAGTCAGGATGATCACATGGCCGAATGTGGTCCAGTGGGTAGCAGTATCAACAACCACTAAGCCGGTAACACATACTGCAGATGTGGCTGTAAAAAGAGATGTCAGAAAACTGATTTCTTCACCAGGGCGTACTGCGGCCGGCATCGTTAGAAAAACAGCACCGGCAAGAATAATTGATGCAAACCCCAGCACTAAAATCTGTGGTGGAGTTGCCTGTAAGGTGACCCTCTTTTGATATTCCCCGTCAGTAGTAAAAATGAGCTTTTTCAACCGTTAAACCTCATTTCTTTTTCTCCAAAACAAAACCCCAGAATGCTTAAATGCATCTGGGCTTTTAATAGTATTTTGTACTGCTTATATTATAGTAATGCAATTTTAAAAAACAAGTATTCATATCCATTATTTATATAAAGATTATATAAATATTGACCCATTGAGCCGGCATCCTCCTTGTGACCATTGACAAGCGATCGCCGTATCCCAATAGGACGAATTGGATATCAAGAAAGACACCAGTAGGCTCCTACAGGAACAAACCGGGTAATATCGACGAAATAACCAGGAGAGTTGTTAAAATAATCATTATAACAGTAGTCACCCAAGCGATCAGGTTAAACACACGGGAATTCACATGCTCACCCATCAAGTCACGGTCATTTATTAAGTTCAACATAAATACCAGCACCAGCGGCAATAGCGCGCCGTTTATTACTTGGGACCAAATCATTATTGGAATCAGAGGAATATTCGGAATAAGAATAATCCCGGCACCGGCAACAACTAGAAAAGTATATAGCCAGTAAAACACAGGAGCATCTTCCCACGTCTTATCCACACCTGCTTCAAAACCAAGGGCTTCACAAATAAGATAGGCAGTAGAGAGCGGTAAAATCGAAGCCGCAAACAAGGAGGCGTTAAACAGGCCAAAGGCAAACAACTCAGAAGCCCAGCGCCCGGCCAGCGGCATCAGGGCACTGGCCGCGTCCTTGGCAGTTTCAATGGCGATGCCGTTTTTGTGCAGTGTTGCCGCGCATGCAACTACAATAAAGATGGCCACAACATTGACCATAATTACACCAACAATTACATCAAGACGCGAAAGCTTATACTCGTTGACCGTGATTCCTTTTTCAACCACGGCGGACTGAATGTAAAACTGCATCCACGGTGCGATAGTGGTGCCTACCAGACCGATTAACATGGCCAGGTACTGACTGTCAAGTTTAAAATGAGGGGTTACTGTTTCTTTAAGAACAATATCCCAAGGGGGTTCAGCCAAAATACCTGATACTACGTAAGAAAAATATAACGCCGAAGCGATTAGGAAAACTTTTTCCACACGTTGGTACGTTCCTTTGACCACTAGCCACCACACAACCACTGCGGAAACCGGTACTGAAATATATTTGTTTACATTGAATATTTCCAAGCTCGCGGCCACGCCAGCGAATTCCGCAATAGTATTACCAAGACTGGAAAGTACCAGACCGAGCATTGCAAATAAAATCAAGCGCACTCCGTACTTTTCGCGAATCAGGTCGGCAAGACCTTTACCCGTTACAGCGCCCATTCGCACACCCATCTCCTGTACGACAAACAGCGCTATAACCATAGGAAGAAAAACCCATAGCATTTGATAGCCAAATGTTGCCCCTACCACAGAATAAGTAGTAATACCACCGGCGTCATTGTCAACATTGGCTGTTATAACCCCCGGCCCTAGAATGGAAAGGAAAAGTAATATTTTTTTTAATAAAGCAGGTTTATTCATTCACGCTCACCTCCTGCCGAAGGCTTTGCGCATCATATAATAGGAAAAGCTTTCAAGATTCTTGCGGTCGGGTACGACAGTGTTTATAACATCATCAACCGTTATTATGCCAAGCATGCGACTTTTGTCATCCACCACCGGTACGGCGATCAGATCATATTTTACGATGGTGTCCAGAACATCCCTGTGTTCGTCACTAGATAAAACAGTAATGATTCTTTCTTGCATTATTTCCTTTATTGTATTACTGGGTTGGGCCATTATGAGTTCACGTAAAGATAACACACCCAAAAGTTTTTCATTTCCATCCAGAACATAAAGGTAATAAATCATTTCCGCGTCATGAGCCGTCTCACGAATTTTATCAATGGCTTCCTGCGCAGTCATGTTTATTGTTAGGGCAATAAACTCGGTGGTCATCAGGGCGCCGGCAGTATCCTCCGGGTATTCCATTAATTCCCGGACATCTTCCGCTTCCTCAGGCTCCATCAAGTTTAGAAGTTCGTCCGATTTCTCCTGGGTAAGTTCTCCAAGCAAGTCAGCAGCTTCGTCCGGGGCCATCTCCACCAAAATTCTGGAGGCGCGCTCACTGTCCATTCGTTCAATAATATTGACCTGAGTGTCGAGGTCCACCTCGCCAAGCGCCTCGGCAGCGGTCTGATCATCCAATGTACTGATAAAAGTCTGGTCTCTCATAGTGATCAAGTTCTTCAATGATCTCGGCTATATCAGCGGGGTGTAACTTGCTGAACTTATCGGTGGTCTCGGATAGTTTAAGATTTGCCGTCCGTGCACGAATCGGCTCTAGGTACTGCCAGCCTACCAGGCTAACAGGCAGCCGCTCTGTTTTTGGATCATAACCGAAAACTCTCCTAAGCAAACCGCGCACACCGACGTCTACCGCGCTTAACATAAATTCATAAATGTCCTTCCGTTTAAGCCAAGAGAGCTGGATATCATTTACCCTGACCAGCTTTGATCCCTTAATATCTACAATCTGTTTATCAAGAAGCCACTTCTTAACCAGCAGTTCATCTTCCCGGATGTCGACAACTTTCATTTTATGAAAATTGTTCTTCAAAACAAGACCTTTTTTATCAAGTTTATCAATTTCCGAAATACTAATGATTTTTTGGCTTCCTTTTGCGTATTTGATCCCTGTCACTCTAGGATAAATTCCATCCCAAAGCACTGCAAGGTCTCTAATCGTACCCACCTTTTGTCCCCCAGCATCATATATTTTTTTACCAAGGAAGGCGCTGATAAAAAGCTCTCCCTGTGTTTTGACTTCACTCACTTAAAGGCACCTCCTATCCTTCTAGGCGCTTTTATTATTCTCCCTCGCTGCACGTCACAATAAAACAAAAATAAAAAACGAACCTGGGGGAAAGTATCATAAGGCCGTTTTCAAAATCCCTTTCCCCTCTCGTTTGAGCTTTGGCACATACATAGCTAGAGAAATGATCTCAGCCACATTAGATAAAACCTTAAGCCGGTAATACCTGTTAACCCGTTACAGTCTTTCGACTTTTCCGGGCAGTGGCATATGGTCTATGTAGAAGCCTCACCTAACGAGGAAAACACTTTTTTTAACTTATATATTATATAAAAATAATACATTAATGTCAATAAACGAACAAAAATAACAGAGCTGACGCACGAAATTGTTTATAGATCTTGCGAAGCGAAAATTATCCTGTTAAAAAAGCCGTATGAAGTTTTTAGACAAATTTTACTCCTATACTTGACTGAATTCACCCGTTTTAGGAATAAAACAATAATTGTTCTCCGAAAAAAAGACAGACGTTAGCACAAAACCCCATAATTAGTTATTACCAGGTCCTGTTATGCATTCAGATTGCAAACTTCCCCCTAATACTCGTCAGGCAATAAGCCGAAGTTGGTGGCGCTCTTTGCCAAGGAGTTTGATT
>Ga0067045_1003286_pt1 | contig 24300 bp, 22 predicted proteins | sample TerdegcTABiofilm_FD_59184 | JGI IMG/M metagenome (GOLD analysis project Ga0067045, IMG submission 59184) | Combined Assembly of (Gp0054472, Gp0054536) Wastewater bioreactor microbial communities from Singapore -Terephthalate degrading... | reverse complement strand
ACCTATTCTGCGCATCATATTCCAAAATCCAATGCTAGGCTGCAGTTAAGGTGCCGGGGTCTTTCCGTCCAGCGGCAGGTAACCGGCGTCTTCACCGGTACCACAGTTTCGCCGTGCCCCTCTCTGAGACCAGCTGCTGTGGCTTATATTGAGTCTCTCATAGGCTGATCCCAGGCTTACCCTTTTCTCCCGCATCGGCTTAACCGCTTCCCGGAAAACAACTCTTAAGTTTTTAACGCATTAATTTGGGTCGTTTCCCGCCCGATGATTTTTTTTAGCTTCTTGAACTGCATCAGCAACGGTTCGGACTCGTCCCAGCTACTCACATTGGTCAAACCTTTTTTGTCCGCACTCCAGAAGATGAGCCCACAAACCGTAAAAAAACACCTGATTGATCTGCCGTTCCTGCTCGGAGGCGGCCACCTTCTCGGCTAATCAGGATAATAGGCAAGAGCCGAAGATTAGCGATATTGATAGAACTGGCCAAGACATATCAGGGTAAATCTAAGGGGGCTAAGGGCCATATGCTGGAGGAAATTGTATGGCTAATCTAGTAGAGCCAAAGGTATGCCTGCTGGTTGTTGCATAATTGGAGACGGAGTGGTTATCAATTTAAAATAAAAGATTTATTTCCGTCCGATAACCATCAAAGAATAGTATCAAGTGCCAATATATTTTTTGCCCGTAGTCTTGAACTATTATAGGTCAAAGCTACTTTCATTTTCCTCAAGGGTCATCAAAGGAAAAGCTGGTATTACCCCAAGCTAGCCGACTTTTCCAATAATTTGACATAAAAATGTCTCCCTCTTGACTCCTCAGTCCAAAGTAGTCAGATATTTCTTCAAGCTATCTCTGAAGGAATGGTTTAGACCTAGGTGCTTTACAACATTCAGTCTAAGGAAGTCTTAAGCAAGTTCCAGTTTTTTATTCGGTAACGTTTTACCATATGGATTCCTGTTTCTTCTTCCACATGTCGGGCATAGAGCTTACCATTTTTCAAGACTAAGAGTCGGGCATATGGAAGCGATGTGGTATAGATGAAGTACCCGTCCTGGCTGTAAATGTCATAACGGGCAGCTCTCCCCTTGACAGAGAGAGGATTATCCCGAAGCACCCACATTCTGTCGAGGTCATCAGTGAAGATTCCAAAAAAGTGAGGCTGATATTTGCTTTTTAGGTATTCGGCAATCTTACTTGCCTCCTCGGGCGGGATGAGACGCCGAGCACCCTGATTTTTAATAATAAGTCGAGGTTGGCCGTCAGTTTCAATTATAGTCAACTTATACTCTCCCGAGTAGCCATAAGCAAGGTTCTTACCCTTCAAGGCAGCCATGAATAAGTCTTCTTCATACCCGGTAGTAATCCTGATCGTGGCATCAGCTTCTATTTTTCTAGATACCTGATAGGGAACCTTGATTATCTGAAGCAACACTTTGCCATCAATTTCAATCTTTTCCAAAGCCCTTCTTTCTCCCTCTTCATCAAGAACAGAAACGATGCCCCAAAGCTTATTTCCAGCATCGATGATGAAATCTCTGATGGGGCTTCGCAGAGTGGCCTGTCCCAGGTAGGTTCCTTCTGTCCGGTAAAATAAGAGTCTAAAATTGAAATCCATCACATGGAGAGTTTGCCCATCAGGAGAGAGATATATTATCCGAGGGGATTGGTATTCGCCCGGTCCTTCGCCTGGACGACCAATCATCCGAAGGTAATGGCCGCTGTCGTCAAATACCTTGATGGCCACTGCCCTCGGATCGCTTATATAGATATTACCTTCTCTGTCAACAGCCAAGCCGGAAATCTGTTTGAATATAGCGTCGGGCTGGGTTTCGTCGTTGCCGATGGAAAGTTCTTCTTCAAGGTTAAGATTAACATGCCCATAAACAGGTTTGGCCGGGTTTTCAACAACCGAAATGCCGTTATCCAGATATAGCCTTCCTTTCCATCTAGGCTGCTCTGATCTTGGGGAACATGCAGAAAAAACCAATAAGACTAAAGAAATCCATGATAAAAATCTCTTTTCCATTTTTCCCTCTTAATTTCATACTTAAAATAAATACTAAAATTAAGTCAATAAACCCTTTCGCTCAGATTGGGACATGGCCTCCCAGGTTAGGGGGATATACTGAAGCGGCACAGCACCCGTCCGCCATTCTGCATTAGGTTGATGACACGGTAATAACTCTCCGATACCCTCTCGGCACCAAATGTTAGCTTGAGGCGATTGATGATCCGGCCTACTATGGAGAAATCTGTGGGCAAAGTAATGATGCACATTTCAGCCTGGCATCGAGGACAGGCTATTAGATTAACCTCATAGACTTTTCTGATCATCTCAGCCCAGTTCCGGTCAGTAGCACATTGGGCAGAAACCACAGGTTGGATTAGAAAACATAAGGAAGTGTTTGGCATAGCAGTCAAAACAGCGGATATGGGCATACTGGCAGCGCGAGTCCAAGTAATCATAATAGCTCTCCACACTTTAATGATGTAAGGGTCACAATGTCATTTTCTATCGGGCTCCGGGACCGTAATCAATGCAGCGGCCACTGCCGCTCTGCCTGTGTCCATGTTCCTCAGCACTAGTCGGCACTTGTAAGTCCCTGCCTTAGCCGAAAGTTCGCTTCGAATGGAGACAGGTTGCCGACGATACTCTGGACTGGTCAGGTCAAGTTCTGCCCGGCTGGTATCCACTATCCGATCAAGCTCATCGAAAATAAGACTCACCGCTTCCACCCTCGAACCCGCCACCTCGCCAAGCTCCTTAACCGGAACCCGGGCAACAAACCGTATATTTTTTGGCGGTGACGGCGCCTGAAGTGCCACCTGCACCGTAAAGCGCATCGGCTCCTCCGCCGAAAGCGGCCTGGTGGTCAGAGCTATATCAACCAGGTGAATCTTTTTTTCGAGCTCTGAAAAAGCAGCAAAAGGCTTATCGCTGAAGTAACCGGGCTGAAAAAGAACCTTGCATTCGGGTTTCCTGACTTTTACCTTAATTTTGTGATATTCGCCTTTCCAGCTTTCCTCAATGGGATAGCCCAGGACATAATAGGCTCCCGTCAGAATTTCAATCTTCTCAATATGGTCTGGGGCAGCATAGATATCACCAGTAAACTGCCCTCCGGTCCTGGAAGCTATCTCACGAAGCACACTAATCCCCCTCTCAGTCTCTGGTTTCCTAGCTGAGTCTAAGAAATAGGTATTCTCCTCAGTGTTGACTGAGAAGACAGAGACGTTGGCGTCGGCCAGTCTGCGGCAGAGTTCGTCATAAGCCCGGCCCAGGTCAGTGTTTCCACTATTATAATATCTACCCCGGCCAATATAGGCCGGGTGAAGTCCGGTTGAATAAAGAATAACGACTTTACGTCCTTGAACATAACGCATAGCCTGAGCGAAAGATTCCATGGCCCAGATGAAGTTTTCGGCTACTATCCTGCCTGCCAGCAAATCACTGGACCCCTGATTGAAAATATCGCGCGAATAGACATCGTCAATACTTCTTGAGATTCTAATCTGGGGATCTGTTTGTGGTAGACGATTCGGCGCGAGAGGCATGAGATTAGCGGCTCCGATAGACTCAATCGCCCGGCGGGCAGCTTCCCGGTTCCGGTCGGGCTGGTGAAGGACATTCAGAACCCGGCTTCCCGAAAAAGTCAGTACTCCAACCAGGACGTCGGGCTCAAGCTCTTTTTCCATGGAGCGAAGGGCTGCCTCCCGGGCCAAGCGAAACCCGCCTTGATCTGTAAACACTAAATCAAACAGGTATAAAAACACCCGGTTCATAAGCGGAACTGGCGTGTTTACTGCCGATGGCTTCTCCACAGGAACAGCCACGGGCTCCTGGCTTTCAACAGATAGAGATAGCGTGTGATTTTCAAACTCAGTAATGATCATCTCCTTGCCATTATCAATGAGGATGAAATCATCCTTGTTGAGGTCAGTGACCGGCCGACCCTTATCATCGGTCACAATGACGTAAATGAGTTTTCTGATGACGCTGACCTGATGCTGAACGTTATCTTTGACGTGCTCTTGCCCTGGCGTTTCATGGCTGACAGCTGAAGACTGGAAGAAGCCAAAAAGCAACATCGTGATGGGCATGATGATAACTGCGAGTCGTCTTATTCTTTTAATGTCTTTCCCGGCCGGACCTGCCCCTGAATATAAAGATATGAAAGACTTTTGCTTCATTATGCCACCTCCCTCAATTTAAACACCAGATTCACATCCGAAAAAGAGCAATTTTTGTGCCAGCGTTGTCCTCAAATCAGCCCCCTTTCCGCTGATGCATCTCTGTTCACTGCCGGGGATAAGTGTCCACATAGAAGGACATCCCTCTTTGCCAGACATTGAGTGGCCGCCCATCCAATGCGATTTTTTGACACTAAGCCACCTCCCGAGCCGACTCCGGATTCCAAGCTAATATTACCTGACCAGCCATCTAATGGGCAGCAGTAAAATGAGGGGACACGAGAGCGGGACAAGTGACCCATAAAGTTATCCCCCTTTTCTATTATAAGCAAAGAAATCTAAGGCACCCTTCCACAGTAAATTATCTTTCCCTTTTCAAATTCAATCATTTTATTGACACTGGCAAGCTGCGGTTTTTTATGCGAAATTATCAAACAGGTCTTATGCTTGAAATCATTATTAAGCAGTTGTTCTACCTTTCTTTCCGAGTCTCTGTCAAGATAAGTCAGGGCTTCATCGAATATCAGCAGATCCGCATCCTTAAGAAGTGCCCAGGCTATGGCTATCTTCTGTTTCTCCCCTCCAGAAAGCTGCCTTCCTATCTCTCCAACCACAGTCTCATAACCTAATTCGAGCTTTTGAACAAATTCTGCCACTCCTGAAAGCTTGGCCAATCTCTTAACTTCCTCAAATGAAGCCTCGGGCCGGCTGTAAAGGATGTTATTCCAGATGGTATCATTGAAGAGAAATGTAATTTGCGAGACAACGCTTATCCTATTTCTTAAAGAGGAGAGTGAGATATCCTGGACTCTATGTCTGTCTATCAGAATCTCGCCTCCTGACTCCCCATAGAGCCCCAAGATAAGTTTAATTAAGGTACTTTTCCCTGAGCCATTAGGGCCAGAGATTAAAACCTTCTCTCCCGCATTTATCTTAAAGCTGACATCCCTCAGTACCGGCTTTGAATCATAGGAAAATCTTACCTCCCTGAACTCTATCTCCCCTTGAAGCCGATTAAGATTAATTCCGGAATCTTTAGTTTTTTTTCCAAGACCCATCAGTTCCGATACCCTTTGAAGGGCAGTAAAGGCTGGCTGAAATGATAACCCTATCGACGCCAGCATCTGGGTGGGACCGTAAAGCTTAGCTAAATAGCCAGAAAATGCAATATAGCTTCCCAGAGTGAAACTCCCCCTTATTATATCCCACCCACTATACCATAACACCAGAACGCCTCCTGCTGCTCTGGTGAGCGAAAGTAATTCGGGAAAAAACTAAAAGTAAAAGCTCGTCTGATACCGGCCCTCTTATAATCCTCAAGAAAATAATGGATTCTGGCTTGTTCCCTCTTCTCGGCTGAAAACACCTTGACCACATCAACGCCAGAGAGGGTCTCCTGAACGTGGCTAGACAGAACTGCCGCTTTTTCCATCACTTCCCTGCTTACCTTTCTTATCCCATTCGAATATAATCTTGTAACCAGAAAAAGAGGAGGTAGTATAAAAGGAGATATTAAAGTCAATTTCCAGTTTAGACGAACCAGAATAACGAGAGAGAAGATAAACTCCAATACTCCAATAAGTGCCCGAATCATGATGTCAGAGAAGGAAAAATTTAGACCTTCCACCTCGCCAATCCTTGATAGAACATAGCCACTCTGGCTCTTATCAAAAAAGGAAAAAGGCAGATTAAGTAGATGCTGAAAGGGGTTTTTCTTGATGCTGGTTAAAGCTTCCTGGCTAAAAACACTAAAAAAATAGCTGGTGAGGAAAGAAAAGCTAAGCTTTAGGACTTGAATTCCTAATAAAATAAGAACGATGAGATTAAGTAACCTTAGGTTCTTATTCAGCAGAATCTCATCTATGATAAATTTCATAAGATATGGCGTAGGCAGAGCAAGAAGTGAAACAACAATCAAAGATATAGACACTGATATGGCTTGCTTCTTATAATGACGGATATGGGGAAAGAGCACTTTGAGTCTATCAAATACCAAACTCATGCACAGGCTACCTCCCCCTAAGTTAACCCCTCATTAAAGGCTGTATGGCCGGACGCACTGTTCCGATAGTGCCATATGCTAGCCCCCTAACCTACTATTTAAGTAAGGGGGCCAGCATAAGTTCCATCTTGTTTATAACACCTTAAGCCCAAGCAAAGTTTTCAGTGGGCCCATCTCCACATCCGCAGCCGCCCACATCATAGGTAGCGGTTTCTACATTAAATTCGAGAGGGAACCACAGTCCTTCCAACGAACACCTGCATCTGCAATACGGGTAGTTGTTGGGCTTTGGATTCCCGGTTTTGATTTCAGTCATAACACACCTCCTTTCTATCAGAGATTCCAGCATTTAATATCTCTCCCCTCCTCTCTATAGGACAAGCAATAGACATCACCTCCTTTCCTTAGCTTTTCTCTATTTTGAGCAAATTATCGATTCTCCCTGGATCGATTTCATATAGCCGACAGTATAACTTCAAGAATATTTCTGATATGTTTTTCTCTATTTCGCAGTTATATTTCTTATAACGCACACTGAAAACACCACCGTAAAACGCATGGGCATAGCAAATATCACAAAGTCGTGATAACCAGCAATAACAACATTCAGCTTCGCTCTGCTCCCGGTAGTCCACAAGATAAATTCGTTTTAATTTTTCAATATCTATTCCCGAAAACACATTGCCGAGTGCAGGTGATAGCCCTATGCGCTCACACAAATAAATCATCCCCTCCGCTGAGATATAAATCTTTCGGGCTCCGGGATAACAACAACCATTCATTCCACTGTCCTCTGCAGGATTATCGAATATATACCTTTGATGGATTGAGGTCAGTTTTCTTTCAAGATACTGTGCCGCTAAAGGATGAGCTTTAGAGTTCGCCTGATAAGATTCTATATATCTTTTAATTGCCCAACTCAAAACGCTATAATCCAGTCTGTTTACAACCATCTGATCCGGCAATATATTCTTTTTGGCATATGAAAATGAAAAACGAATGTCTTTCGGGAACCATGGTTCTTCCCACAGAGTTCCGATTCTATTTATTTTTTCCTCTGAATAGGGAGGCGAATAAACCATACTTATGCTAATTTTTTCCCTACTTTTTTCACCGTAAGCTTCAAGAAGATACTCAATTCCCTTTTTCACTTCCTGAAAAGAGCCTCTTCTATTAGGATAGGTTCGATTTTCATCATGAATATACTCAGGACCGTCCAGACTTACATGGACACCGAATTCATTTTCAGATAAAAATCTGGCTATCTCTTTGGTCATCAGCGTCCCATTCGTTGTCATCGAAAATATAAGCTTGTCATTTGATATTTTGGTCTTGGCATATCTGACACACTCTTTAATAAACGGGAATCGAAGTAACGGTTCTCCACCATAAAATGATATTGCTGCTCTTTCCTTTGAGCTACTACACTCTGAAAGATGGTCGATCGCCCGACGGGCGATATCTAAAGGCATATCCATATTGCTATGATTTCTATTTTGTTTAAATGAAGGATCATAGATACAATATTTGCATCGAAGGTTGCATCTCTGAGTCGTCTCAAGAATGATTTGCCCTAGGGAATGTTGTATAAACCAGTCTATCTTGTCGGGGCACGTGATCCCGATTCGGGTGGCCATCAAAACTTTTTTTCCATTCATCAAATCACTTATATGACATAAGGCTGTAATAAAGTCATCAACCGAACTCGAGTACATTCGCATATCAAGTGCATCTTGAACAGGCAACTTTATTAGATTATTAAGGAATTCATACTCAAGCTGACTGCACAAGAAAATCCTATTTGTTCCGGTATCATACAAATAATAATTTTTATCTGTCTTGAACAGTTTAAATATAGGCTTTCTTCCATTCCAAGACTCGGTCAAACGTCGGAATTCTCTGAAAGCTTTAATATACTCATCTCCCCGCACTTCTTTTTTCATTTCAGCTCTTCCCTAATTAACCGCCTCTCATATTTCCTATGCCGTTTTTAGCAATTTTCATGCCAATTAAGTTAGCTATATTTATGATGTTGAAATTAAGATAATTAGCTAATTTTTGAATCATTAATGGACGAGATAAGATCCCCATTTTATGGGGATTTAGTCCCCTTAAAATGGGGATTAATTCCATGCCGAGTCAGTGCCTTCATGAACCTTTTATAATCCTGCTCGGTGCGGCCGGCGTTGAAAAGCTCCATTAGCCTTCTGTATGTCCCAGCCTCTTTAAGCCCCATCTTGATTATCGCCGCCACTTCCTCCCGCTTTAGCTCCCTCTGTAGGAAGGGTCTGTATACCACATCCCAGAAGCTTTTCTTGCCCACTATCATCTGCCTGTATCTTTGAAGAACCAGATTGTTCTCTGAATATAGATTATTTGAATCATATGGAATAACATCATCAAATGTTATAGCTTCCGCTTTGATTTTATAGTTACCGCAAATTACCATGGCTTTTTTCAGCACATTCTCCAGCTCCCTAACATTCCCCGGCCAGTGGTGAGAAAGCAACTGATTTATCGCCTCTGGTACAAGGAATATGCTATCCCCTCCGCTCTCCCTCTTTAATATGTTTTCCGCCAGCAGCGGAATGTCTTCTCTTCTTTCCCGTAGCGGCGGAACATGAATCACAAAAACACCAAATCTGTAATATAAATCAAGCCTGAGTCTACCCTGTTGAACCTCATTCGTGAGATTCTTGTTGGTGGCAGCAATGATTCTGACATCTGAGCGGAGATTCTCCGTCCCGCCAAGCCTATAGAATATCCCCCTGTCCATAAACAGCAGCAGCTTTGCCTGGTTTTGCGGATCAAGGTCACCAACCTCATCTAGAAACACCGTGCCCCCATGCGCCAACTCCAGCTTCCCCCTCTTCCTCTCCACCGCCCCTGTAAAGGCTCCCCGCTCATGCCCAAATAGCTCTGATTCAAAGAGCTCTGGCGATATGTTGCTGCAGTTGAGATGGATGAATTCCTTTTTGGCTCTGGGGCTCAACTCATGGATGAGCTCTGCCACCAGGCTCTTCCCCACCCCGGTCTCACCCGTGATTAACACCGGATAATCATACGGAGCCACCCGCCTTATCTTTTCCCTTATTTCCCTTATCGCCTGGCTTTCGCCCAGAAGCCTGCCCTCAATGGAGTTCCGTAACTCCATCTGAACCCCCGGGGGTATATTTTCTTAAATTATAAAGCTCTTCATCAGGCTTTGCGGGGAAAATAAGCTGAAAAGGTAGACCTTCACTCCTTTCTCTTTTGTTTTAGTCGAAAATAGGAGAGGAAAATTGAATTATTTTTAGTTTTTTTTTAACAATTCTTTTTGGGATTATGCTGAACCTTAACACATAGAGAAGGATGAAAATACCTAGGAAGAGGTAGCGTGGTGCCCGAATTTAAGGCACATGATCTGCATTAAAAAAAACAATAGGCATAGGAGACTTTTTCTTGAAAAGCCATGCTTTCCAGGACAGGGCTTCATAAAAAATCTAAAATAAATTGATAGGGGCCTAAGACTTCTTTTCGAGATCGGATATCACGGCATCAAATATCCCTGGCCTCAAAATAATGGGAACAGGTTCTCATTGCACGGCCTGCAGGGACCTATTAATAAAGTGTCTTTAAAATAAAAAACCCGGCAACGACCTACTCTCCCACGGGGTTCCCCCCGCAGTACCATCGGCACTGGAGAGCTTAACTTCCGAGTTCGGAATGGGATCGGGTGTTTCCCCTCCGTTATGGTTGCCGGGATTTAATTACAATCCTCAAACATGGGACACGTAACAAGTACATGTCCCTTTCTATACCCGGGACACGCAACAGAGTGCATGTCCCATATTATTATTGCTAACAAAGCGGCATGTTTCACCTTGATAAACTTTATGGTCAAGCCTCACGGGCTATTAGTACTGGTAAGCTCAACGCATCACTGCGCTTACACACCCAGCCTATCAACCAAATTGACTAACTTAAAATCTACACGAAAAGACTTCGTTGCTTTGTTAGAAAATCTACCTAAAATTTTTGGCTACCTGAAGGTATGATAATAACTCGGCCTTTGTTAATGCCCATCTTCTTCGTTATTTTGAAAAAAATCATCTGATCTCTGCCCGCAGTCGAGCCAACAAAAAGAATGATAACTGCCATGTCAAGCATAAAAACTATACGGTGGCAAGAAAAACGGTAGGCTACATGCGCTATGATACAAAAGAAGAAATGCGGATAATCAGTGAGCTTTATCGCTTCCAACTAAATAGGAAAGAAACTCTAATTGTTCGAGTAGATTCTTATGTGATGCAACGAATACGCTTATGGGTCAATTTTATATAATTTTCACTCGAGTTTCTCTATATGAAGGACATATTCGCCTTTTTCGTTCTCATAAAGGTAATAAAACCTGGTTGCAGAAAAAGCAATGTACCGAGCTGTGGCCAGTATATCAACTAATCTATCATCGAGAAGATATTCTTTAATAAATTTTCCTCTGGGCGTATATTTTTCATACAGAGCATTCTGACCTTTCTTTTTAAAGGTTCTAATATATGCATTCCCTTCATCATCAAGATAAAAGCTCTCAAAAGCGGGGAGGTATTTAGAGAAATGAAGCGTCTTAAATAATGCCTGGATCATATCTGGATTCATCGTCGGCGGTTTGTCAGGAGAGTTTAGCATTGCTTCAAGGAATCTATCCTTAAAGGACTGGTCGGCTTTAACCCGACCATAATTTTTCTTGAATATCTGGCCGACCTGATGCCCGTTTTCATCGAAAACCATTATCAGATAATCTCTTATCGGGTTAGAGACAAAAATTAGGCCCGCTTTCTCAGAATATTTCACCTCTATATACGGTTCTACCGCTTCCCATTCAAATTTAGGCGGAATAATCAGCCTTTCATTCAGGAATGTCCCAAGATTATTAAACTTTGCGTCAAGAAAACTTATTGTATAAACAATGGCTTTTCCTTTGTCGTAAGAATATTCCCGGCTTTTCCTGACCGCCTTTCCATTTTTTAATAGCAGGATTGAACCATTGACATCATGGAATTTTGATTCACTCAATAAGTTGCCTTTCAAATCAAACACCAGGAGTCTGTTGCCGGAACTGAAAGTATAAATTTTATCCTCAACAAAATTAAAGTCCGAAAGACGGGAAATTTCCCCGGGACCTTGTCCCTGCTGGCCGATCTTGCTGACTAAATTCAGACTTTCATCAAATCTCCAGATATTATTTTCAGTTTGGTTCAGAATGTATAAGAAATTTTTATAGACTTTTATACTTGAAATCTTACCATTAATGTTAATTACTTTTTCTTCTGCATGCAGAATGAAGACGGCAGTATTTATTATCATAAATGTCAATAAAAAATGCCTTGCTTTCATGTAACAATCACCTTATTTTCTTTTAATAATTCTATAATATAAGGTTTTCTCGTTATATCACATTTTTTAAAATCGCCATGATAGCTATAAGATAGAGCGGCACAGCCACCCCCACAATAATTAAGAATATCACATTTTTCGCAGGCCGATCCTTTAATAGATAATAGTTCTGATACAATTTTAAGATTATCAGATCCATTATATATCTCTATTAATTTCTGTTCTCTAATATTCCCTAATATAATATTTTCTATATTATTGCAAGGGAGAACGTCACCCTCTGGCGATATAGCTATAATTCCAGTCCCAGCACCACATCGATAGACTGCTTCATCGATATTTATCCTTTCTGTCAAATCTCTTCTGATTAATCTATTATAGCCAATATCATAACCAAAAAGGAAATTCCTGATATTATTTATGTAATAATCTAAAGAGGCAACAAAATCGCAATTTTTCCCCCTTTTATAAGGAACTATAGGAACAAATTTCATGTTATCGACTTTCAGATCTTTTCCGAGCTTTATAATCTCTTTAATATCATTATGATTCTTATCATATATTACGGAGGTTGTCTCAACATAAATCCCCAATTCTTTAAATATTTTAATTGCATTAACCGCCCTTTTAAATGAACCTTTCCTTCCTCTCAGATAATCATGCGAGCTTTCTTCTGCTCCATCTAAACTTATGTTAACATGTACTAAACCGTTTCTAACTAACAGTTCCGCAAAGGATCTTTCAATTTCATATCCATTTGTCATTAAATGCGTCTTTATGGGCTTCTTGGCTATATATTCTATTAATTCAGGTAAATATTCTATTAAAGTTGGCTCTCCTCCAGAAATAGTTATATTTGGAACCATCATTTCATATATCTGATCAATTAGATCAAACACCTCTTTTTTCGTAAGCTCTGCATTTCCTTTAAAACCTGCATCAACTGAGCAATGTCTACATTTTAGATTACATGCTTTCGTTAATAGTAAATATATGTGATTTAACATGCCTCTCATTTTTGGTAATGAAGAGCACCTATATTCCAACGATCTATTATTTTTTAAGTAAATAATATTGTGAGCCGTTAATTCAGTTACAACCTTGTTGATTGCGCAATAAGCTTTTTCTTTTTCAAGATTAAATTTCTGTGCGATCTTATTTGCAACATCTTCAATCGAATTTTCACCACTAAAATGCTTCATACAAAATAAAGCATCGTCATTAATTTCTATAACTTTTTTATTGTAAATACCATATATCGATATTTTTGACGAATTTCCAACTTCGTATCGCCTTAAAATATAATCTTTTTTTATCACGGGAAAAAACATTGTCAATCTCCCGCCTTTGAAGGGAGCCACTCAATAAGAGTGGCTCCCCTTGCCTCCTTCGCATTAGGCATTAATGGTCGTATTGGTCCAGCTTGGGGTAATACATCCTGTTGAGCACTTACATTCAGAATTTATATCCCACCATGAACTGCAACTTGGAGCAACAAGCGCTGGGCAACTTGGGTCAACTTCAATCTCTTGAATAAAAACTATCTCTGGATTAAACATTGCGTCACCTCCTTTCCGTCAAATTATATTGATCACCTATTAAATCAGCAACTTTCATGCCAGATTTTCAAAATCGCCATCTTATTGATATTAATATAATTAGGCTATATTTATATTTCCTGAAGATATAATAAATCCCCTTTTTGGGAGATATTATCCCCATAAAATGGGGACTTGTCGGTTTAATCCATGGCGTTGGAAACTTTTCATAAACCTTTTATATCATGCTAAGTCCGACCAGCATTAAACAACTCTATCAGCTTTTAAATATGTCTTTGCTTCTTTTAGACCAATCTGAATTATCTCCACAACTTCCTGCCGTTTTAGTTCCCTCTGAAGGTACTGCTTAGAACTACTTCCCAGAAACTTTTTCCCTCTTCCATCATTTCCTTATATTTCTGAAGAACCAGATGACTCCCAGAACCAATATGTTCTGAGGGTGAATAACAATAAATATCGCCAAAGATTATCTCTTCTGCTGGTATCTTACAGCCTTCATCCAAAACCATGGAAATGTCAAGCACATTCTCTAACTCGCAGGCGTTTCTTGCTCAGTTAGGAAGCCCCTCTTTTTCAGTGGTTATCGCAACTGAACACAGCTACCCAGCGCTGCGCCTGGCGGCACAACTGGGTCTCTAAGCCCTGGTTTCCCACCTGCTCGACCCGTCGGCATGTTCTTGTCTGATTATTCTTCCCTCTTCTAACTCTATTATTCTATCTATCCCTGATATGTCCCACTTCTTGTGCGAGATTATCAGGCAAGTCTTGTCTCTAAAATAATCATTGATCAGCCTTCTAATCCTTTCCTCTGATTCCCTATCCAGATGGACTGTGGCCTCATCAAAAATAAGAACATCAGCTTCCCTCAGTATGGCCCTGGCTATGGCTATCTTCTGTTTCTCCCCGCCCGAAAGTTTTTTCCCTATCTCCCCAACCATGGTGTCATACCCACCATCAAGCTTCTCTATAAACTCCGTTGCACCAGAAAGCTCGGCTGCTTGTCTTACCTCAGCTTCTGTTGCCTCAGGCCGACTGTAAAGGATGTTATTCCAGATCGTATCATTAAACAGAAACACATTCTGCGAAACTACGCTTATCCTCTCCCGAAGCGATGGGAGCGACAGCTCTTTAATGTTATACTCATCAATCATTATCTGACCTTGCTGGGGATGATACAGTCCCAGGATCAGCTTCATCAGGGTGCTTTTGCCAGAACCATTCGGACCTGTTATAAGAACTTTTTCACCTGCGGCTATTCTGAGATTCAGGCCCTCAAACACTGGCTTTGCCCCATCATAGCTGAAGTAAACATCCTTAAACACTATCTCGCCCTGAAGCTTATCAACCCTCCTTCCGCCATCCTTATCCTCTTCACCGGAAGCTTCCATTAGCTCTCGGTAGCGGTCAAGCGCCGAGAAGGCCGGCTGGAAGATCAATCCCGCTGAGGCCAGCATCTGCGTTGGCCCATACAACCGGGCTAAATATCCAGAAAAGGCTATGTAGCTTCCCAGCGTAAACCCGCCCCGAATTATATCCCAGCCGCTGTACCATAATATGACATATCCCCCAAAAGCTCCTATCAATCCCAGCAGCTCTGAGGATATTGTCATCTTCACTGTGCTCCGGATATTCACCTGCTTCAAATCATCCAAAAGGCTGTGTAGCCGGCTTGTTTCCCGCTCCTCTGAGTTAAATACCTTCACCACCTCCACCCCGCTAAGTGTCTCTTGCACCCGGCTTGAGACTACCGCACCCTTCTCCATCACCTCCCGGCTCAATCTCCTGATAGTCCCAGAATAATGTTTGGTAGCCACGTATAATAACGGCAGTATACCCAAAGCTATCAGCGTCAGTTCCCAGTTCAAGGCAAACAAGATCACCAAAGAGAATAAAAACTCCAGCACGCTCAGAGCCAACCTCACTGTGGTATTGGAGAAGAACAGACTCAGCCCCTCTACCTCGTTCACTCGCGATAGCAGATACCCAGACTGGTGTTGGTCAAAGAAGGAAAGAGGCAGGCGCAGCAGACGGCGGAAAAGGTCCTTTTTTATCCTCGTCAGCACCTCCTGATTGAACAAGCCAAAATAATAATTGGATAAATAAGAAAAACCCAACCTGGCTACCTGAATTGCCACCAGAGCTAATATGATAAGGTTCAACAGCCTCATATCCTTAGCTGGCAATACACTATCTACTAACACCTTGAGCAGATATGGTGTAGGAAGTGAAAAAAGAGATAAAACAATTATATATAAAGAACCCATTAGGAACTGGGCCTTATGGCCTAGTGTGTAATGCAAAAACAAATCACGCATTACCTTTTTCATTTAAATTTAACTAATAATATATATTTTTGAGTCTTTTTGGTTTTTAAGCTTTGTAATTATAATTTGACACAACTGGGCCAATCTAATACAAAAAATAGAAACATCATTCTTCTCACATAGCATGGAAAAGTTCAACAATAGAAGGTTCAGGGATATCCTCATAAAGCAAACCCTGCTTCGGGTAGAAAATTAATTTATGGTAGAGCCAGAGGGCCGCAGCAATCAGAATAAAGATGGCATAAAAAACCACCAAGTGCCTGGTGCTGGCCAGAATTTCTGGCTCCAGCCAGCGCGGAATGAAGATGTAACCCAGAAAAGAAAACAGGTAAATTATCCACCAAACATGAAGCTGGCTTTTACCCGGAAGATAAGAACAGGCAAAAGGAAATTTTCTGTGCTGGAAAAAAAGCAGCTCCATCAGCAGCACAGCAAAGGCCAGGTCATAAAGGCAATGAAACCCGGCGGCCTTGATGTTCCAGATTGTGCTATAAAAAGCGAATAACAATCCATAAAGAGGAAGAAGAAAAAATAAAAAAATGCTTTTCCTTAAGGCTGAAAAATAGGGCCATCTTTCAGGGGTTTCTGTGAGCCGAAAAGCCCAGTTAGCTTCAAAGTTAACCGGAATGTTAACCGCATCCCGCACCCCAACCAGCATAAAAAAGGTTAAAACCAGAGGCAGCGACAGCATGTTTCCGGACTGGTATTTCCAGAAATATTTTCCTGTTGAAGCCAGCATAATCAGGGTAAAAGCCACCCCAACCCCCAGGTAAGACATAACCCGGTTGCGATGCAATCGGCTGCGACGGAAAGCGCTGTGGTAAAACCAGAAAGCTGCTCTTTCGGTTGTGTTTCTCAACCAGATTATGTTTAAAGCCGGCTCGGCAATTCTCCTCAGCAGCGACGGGCGATAATGCTTCGCCCCCTCCGGAGCCATTTTTTTCAGGTGCCGGTTGTAGGAAGACAAAATAATCAGAAAAAATGCTCCAACGACCGCCCCCAGAGCCAGAAGAGCCCTGTCTGCCAGCTTCTCAAAGAATACCTCCTTATTCCCCATCAGCACCTGATACAAACCGGTAAACCAGAGGGGTGGAAAATTCATTACCCAGGGACTTGGCGCCTCTTTTATCGCCTGAAGGCTTTCATACCACCGTTCAATCCATTTGGTATCCATAACAAAAAAATAAAGCCCAAAAACATGAGCCGCCACCAAGACGAACCTGATGAGGTCAGAAAGCCGCTGAAAAAACTTTCCCCGAAGAAGGATGGTAAAGATTCCCGGTATGAGGGCCATGGTGAAAAAGACAAAGGCTCCAGCGGCCAGCATGACAAGAAGATGGGTAAGGAAAAGAAGAAAGGCAGACAGAAGGCCATAGCCTTTTGATTGAGAGAGGTACATGGCAAAAACTACTGAAGATAGCGAATTAATACCGACCACAAACAAACCTAGAAACATTATCAGACTGATAAATTTAGCTGAAAAGACAGTGAGCGGCCTGATCGGTAGAGGCATCAGGTTGGCATAATCTTTCTGGTCAAGGAAAATAACATCCCACTCAAAAAGAGTGATGAGACCGATTAAAACCATTATCAGGGTGGTGAAAACAGCCGTTTCGGCCCAGGCTGTTCCGCTTTCTGGAATCAGCAGGTATTTAAAAAGAAGCGCATCAGCTACATAACCGGGGAAAATAGACAGAATAGCGATAACACCTATAACCTTCCCCACCATCTGCTCCTCAAAGAAAACTGTTTCATTAAGAAAGAGACGCTTAAAGAAATGGCGGATGAGAATTATTAAGCGGGAAGAGAAAGCAAGCTGGGCTAAATTAAATTTATCCAAGAGTCTGACCATGGTTCAGCCCCGGCTAAGCATTTTTCTTCATCAAGGACAGAAGTTCCGAAGCTGCTTTTTCCGGTTCTTCCTGTAAGACTAAATGGCTGAAAATTTCTTCCAGCGACGGGACCTTCATCAAATGACGCAGGTTGTCAACCGAATCATCCGCCTGAATTCGCCCTTTATGCAGAATTATCACCCGGCTGGCTATTTTCTCCACCACTTCCAGAATGTGAGATGAATAGATGACAATTCTTCCTTCAGCCGCCAGATGGCGGATCAACTCTCTGACGACCAGAGCCGTGGAGACATCAAGACCAGAAAGCGGCTCGTCCAGAAGCAGAATTTCTGGGTCGTGGAGGAGAGCGGCTGAAATCAGCACCTTCTGGACCATGCCCTTGGAAAAGGAAGCAATTTCAGAATACATATCGCCGCCAAGGCTGAAAACTTCCATAAAACCTTTGATTTTTGCTTTGAGCACCGGGTCTTTAATCCCCCGCAGCCTTCCCACCATCAGCAAATAATCGTAGGCGCTAAGGTGAGAATAAATGGCCGGTTCCTCCGGCACATAGCCCAGCCTGACTTTAAACCAGACCAGGTTTTTCCAGACGTTTCGACCCTGGTAGATAATTTCGCCAACTGTGGGTTCTAAGAGACCGGCCAGCATCTTGATGGTCGTGGATTTGCCGGCGCCATTTGGCCCCAGGTAACCAACCGACTCCCCTGGCCTCACCGTGAAGCTAACATTATCCACCGCCTTTAGAAACCCATATTTTTTGCTTATCCCTTTTAGCTCTAACATGCCTGGCGTTCCACCCCTCAAGTTTTAATTATAAAATTGGTTCATCAGACATTTTCATGGGTACGAGGGTAAAGGTCTAAGCCGCCACAATGGAAGTAGATAGCAATTTTAAAATGTTCTCGGTTCCGAAAGCCGCAGGCCATTTTCTTGATTGTCTGGATAGTAGAATTAATTCCTTCACTTACCGCATTGGTGATTCGATGCTTCAGGTAAGTCAGAATATTACGCAGGTATTTACGAAACATGCGAGCCACCTGCTTGATGGGGCTCAACCTGGAACGAATAGCCCAGGCATACCAGGACTCAAAGTGTTTGGTGGCCCAGGCCAGAGACTGATAGTCCCAAAGCTCCCTGAAGCTCTCTTTGATAGCCCAGGCTCGAGCCGTCTTCAGCCGCTTCTTCTTCAACCAGAAAAACAAACTTCTCTTTTCCAGCGGAAGATTTTCTTGAGAATAAAGCCAAAGATACTTAGTCCCTGCCAACACTCCCAGGCCTTCTCTCTTCAGCTCCCGATGCTCTTGCTTACGAACCTTATCTACTGCCTGAACCAGGTGTCTCATCAAATGATAGCGGTCAAATACCAGCTTATCTTCCGCCCCAGGCACATGCTCCCGAATCGAGGCCAGATACGGGTCCCAAATATCAGTAGCAATAGCCTCAACCTCCTCCCTTTTAGCCAAACTCAACAGGCTAAAATACCCATCCAGACTCTCTTTACGCCGGTCATCTGCTATATATTCTACCCTGGCCTCTCCCAGGTCATAAACCAGCGTCAAATAGTTGTGTCCTTTGCCCAAACTCTTCTCATCTACGCCCATCTTTTTCACCGCCCGACGCTTCTTCCTCCTCTGCCCACGTCTCACGGCTCGTTCCATCAGGTTCCAGGCCTCATCCCAGCTAACCCGCAGCAGCCTGGCCGCCCCCTCTATGTTCGCCTCCTTCAATACCTCTATCGCCAACCTCTCAAAAAGCATCGTAAACCGCGAATGAGCCTCCGCCCAGCTCACCTTTACCTGCCTGACACCATGAACCGGACAATTAACCCGAGGTATCCGAGCGTGAAGATAGGTCTTAAACTGACAAGTATCCAGATGACGCCAGACCCGCTCCGGAGCATGATCATATACCGTAAGAAGTCCCCCACACTCAGGACATGGCCAGCGCACACCCTCATCATGCACTACCTTAACATCTATCCTTTCCCCCTTAACGTCAAGTTCCACCCGACTCACTTTCCACGGCTCCTCAATGCCCAAAATCTGACGATAAAGTTCTTTTACTTCCATAAAATTCGCTCCTTTCGGAGCTATTCTACCGCACCTGCTGACCCATTAAAATGCCGGAAGAACCATAAAATTTAATAGATTCTGTAAACAACCAGTTCTTTTTCGCCGGATTCTTTTTCCCTCACCAAATAGAGCTGGTTTCTGAAAACTTTAGCCAGGATATTGCCAGTTGAAAAATAAGGCCCCAGGCTGACCCTATTTACCAGTTTGCCTTCTGGGCTTATGACATCATACATATATTCTCCTGGCTTTTTCCCTGGTTCGTAAGTCATCACCAAAAGGAAGCCGTTCTCATCAGTAAAATAGGAATAAAACGGCAGGGCAGATTTTGGGTAAATAAGCTTTATCCCTAATCTTATTAAATCGCCATAGTCTCGCTCCATAATCTTCTTATAAAGATCCAGACTGTTGCGGCTTTTTGCTTGTACTGATATTTTTCTTATAAACTCCCCTTTTAAATCAAAAACCAGGAATTCATAACCCCGTTCAGGATAAGCTGAATAAATCCTGTCTCCAGAAACACGACAGATAATAACATGAGGATTGGCTTCCATTGTCTTGCTGGCAACCGGATTCGGAAAGGTCAACCTATCCAGTTCTCTGATTTTTCTAAAATTGGCATCACAATAATTCAAGGTTAAACCCCATTGGTTTACTTCTCCGCCATAAATCGATTCTAACCCAAGAAAGTTGCCATTCGAGAGTGAACTAACTAAAGTGATTTCCGGAGAAAGTCTCTTTAGCCCAAGGAATGTCCCCTCCTTGTTAAAAATAGTTAACTTACCATTACCTATGTCTTGAACAAATAGATTCCCTCCCGGTGATAATAATATCTCCTCTGGATTCTCTAATTCACCCGGCCCCTGCCCGTTTCTCCCGAAACTTCTTAAGATTCTTCCCATTTGATCCACCATGAAAATCATATCACCCTGATTTCTTTTACAAAGAATATAAATGTTGCCCTCATTATCCACAGTAAATTTATAAATATCTAAGAGGCCTTTATCTATTAGACTCTTGTTTTCAGTATCCAATCTTAAAATTTCTTGTAAATTAAACCTAGAATAAATTCTCTCAATTTCCGTTGCCTTAACTGCAGATATGATCTCAGAACATGATAAAAAGAACATAATAGTTGAGGATATCGCAAACCACTTCTTAGACATAAATGAATTGATAAAAAGCCTTGGCTTAAACATCATAAACATTCTCCTTCCATTCTAATATGCTTGCTATCGAAAAGTATCTCAAGCGCTTTTGGCTTTTTTTCTAAAATATATAGGTACCATAAAAAAGCATTAATCATTGTCCTTTTTAGGTTACGACACATTTGATTCATTTTATTTTTATCAATTTCATCGTTATAAATCAACCAGGTAAAGCATATATTGCAAAATCTTATTGCCCAGCAGTTACGACACTTTTCATTACATATACGCATAACTTGCTCTATCAATCCGATTATCTTATCAATATAGTAACCATTATAAATATCCCCAATTGACATAGCTGAGCCAGTACTTTCGCATATACCAATTTTGCCTTCTTCATCTATAAAAGGTTTTAGCCCCCCAGGAACACAGAAAGAATTGAATATCCAGTTCTCAGGCATTTTTATATCATATTTTCTTTTATATATTTTATATAACATATTACTCATAAGCTTTTTTCCTAAAGATGGTTTGACTATCTCTCTTTCGATTAATTTATTTATAAAATCATTAAAAACAATGCCTTGTTGCTCCTTAAACCTTTTAGAGATCTCGCTAATTTTATAGTGTTTCAGATAATTAGTTCTGTAGGTAAATACATAATTAAAAGCTACTTCTATTTGATCCGAATTAAATATTCGATGCCGCGAACTGCCAAAAAAGAAATTATCTGTTCCTAAAAGGTCATAGGGTGGCGCGATAACAGCTTTAAATATAATATGATTATAATAATAGTCCTTGAAATTTTTCTGGATTCTTTCTAGATTTCTTATTACAGTCTCAAAACTCCCTGTTCCATTTTTAAATAACCTGTTTTCGTTATGAACGTGCTCTGGGCCATCCAAGCTAATTTGTAGTCCTATTTTATTATCCACCAAATAGGAGACGATATCATCATCAAGAAGCGTGCCATTTGTACTAATTACAAAATGAATATTTTTATAATATTCGTTATATTTGATTTTTATATGTTCAACACAAGCCCTTATCACATCCATATTTAATAATGGCTCACCACCATAAAAAGATATTATCTTCTCCTCACCTCTGACTCTTTCGCTGTGCCTAAAAAAGAAATCAACCGCAGTCAGTGCAACATCCTTTTCCATACTCTTTATGTGATCGATTTTTGTATTTGCATTATCACCGCAAATTGGACAATATTTACATGCCAAATTACAATTATTAGTAACGTTTAATGTGATGCCCTTAACTTCCCGCATCAATTTTTCTTTTATTTCTTCCCTACTTAAACCAAATTGAATTCTACTTGGTCGATTTTGCAAAAAAAGACCATGTTTATTTATATAAGAATAAATTTCATCCACTGCTTGTGCAATAACATTTGGGTTGTATTTGTCTCTGAAACTATCAATAATATCTTCTTTTGAATATGAATATATCAAATCAATAATGTCTTTGACAATGCGATTTGCTTTGACCAATTTATTTGTATTTACATCATAAATATAATAATTTTTTTTGCTATCACAAAATATTTTTATAAAAGGAGCTTTATGTTTCATCAACTTTTTTCTCCCTAATAACGGATTGATATAATTTTCAGGCTAATTAATAAATAAGAAAATTAAGAACTAATAATACAAGAAAATGCGATAATTATTTTTTTCAATCCTTATCATGTTGAAATGACTATGAGATTTTTTCGGCCTGTTAAAAAATATTAGACACCCCCTTTCCAAAACTCCCCTCCCACATATGCAAACATTTGTACCCTTTCCTCCATATGCAAATGGGCCGCTCTTTTATCGAGCGGTCCATTAAAAATCTACTCGTTTAAATAGAACTCTCTCTTTTATTTACTGGGCTGATTTTCCCACATCACTGTGGCTATCCAATTCATCAATCCAGAAGCCTTGCAACCTTCTGGATAAGGTCTCGTACAATAACCCGAACAAGGATTGATAGACATTGGCGAAGCCTCTTGATTCTGAATAGGCTCTTCTACTAATTTAATCATGTCTTACCTCCTTTTTTTAATTAAATAACGCTTATAATTTCTGCAAATAATGTGCCAAATTAATCGGTTGCCGTATTATATATTTTATTATCAACAAAATAGCTCTAATGAATTTAACTAATTACAAATATTCTATGAAGCTAAGATTACAATTATCGTACTAAAATTAAAAAGTTATGTTATTAATTATCAATTAGTTGCAATAAGTGAAAACTAAAAACAAGTGTAAACTTAAAGCCAACAATTTTAATCATTTTATTATCTGATAGTTACTTCCGAAAATGTGAATTGTAAACTATGCTTAATTCCTTTGTTTACTCTTCCTAACCTAAGAGAATTCAACCTATCAGATACTATAAACCTCTATCAGTTCTGTTATCTAACATTTAAGGTTAAAATTATTAAAGCCTCCAAATGGACATTCTATTTCGTGCTCAGAATTTTGTATAACCATTGTCGGCTTATTCCGAGCTCCTTAGCTGCCGCAGACTTGTTACCTCTGCATCTAATTAAGGTCTCTATAAGCATCCTGTGGTTAAATACCCTTGTCCTCTTATCCTTATTCGACAGATAAATGCTACATATCGCTTCAATTCTCTCTCCTTCTGTCTCTATAATCTCTCTTCTAATCACATTCTCCAGCTCCCGGATATTGCCAAGCCAGTCATAAGCAAGAAGCTTATCCAGCGCCTCGGGCGCCAAAGCTTTTTTGCTACCAATCCTGCGACTTTCCCTCTTCAATATCTCTTCTGCTAACATCGGGATGTCTTCTTTTCTTTCCCGTAAAGGCGGAATATGAATCTCAAAAGTTCTGATCCTGAAGTATAAATCCTGCCTGAATCTTCCATGCTTCATTTCAAATAAAAGATTCTTATTCGTAGCTGCTATGATTCGGACATCTGCTTTGAGCTTTTCTATCCCACCCAATCGGTAGAATACTCCCTTATCCATAAACAACAGCAATTTGCCCTGGTTATGAGGATGAAGGTCGCCTATCTCATCCAGAAACACCGTGCCTCCATCCGCCAGCTCTAATTTCCCCTTCTTCCTCTCTACTGCCCCAGTAAATGCACCCCTTTCATGCCCAAATAGCTCTGATTCAAAGAGCTCAGGTGATATATTACTGCAATTAAGATGAATAAATTCCTTTGATGCCCGAGGGCTCAACTCATGGATGAGTTCAGCCGCAAGCGTCTTCCCTACACCAGTCTCACCGGTGATCAAAACCGGATAATTGGTCGGAGCTATCTTTTGTATCTGTTCCCTTATTTCTTTTATGGCCCGGCTTTTCCCCAGAAGCCTCCGCTCAATGGAGTTCCGTAACTCCATCTTTTACCCCCATTGGTATTATACCTAAGATTAAAACCCCTTTATTAGCCTTGTTTTAAGGTTTTATAAAACTGGACGGACCACTCCTTTCTCTAATATTTTAGTCGAAGATAATCAAAGAAAATTGAAATATTTCTTGGCTTTATTAGAAGCTGAGGGCTCAGTGGGGCGAAAGGAAAAATGGAAATATAGTTTGTGCCCCCCCATTTTTGGGCAAAAAAAAACCCGGCAACGACCTACTCTCCCACGCAGTTACCCACGCAGTACCATCGGCACTGGAGGGCTTAACTTCCGAGTTCGGAATGGGATCGGGTGTTTCCCCTCCGTTATGGTTGCCGGGATTAATTACAATCCTCTAACTCGGGACACGTAACAAAGTACATGTCCCGCTCTATCCGGGACACGCAA
>Ga0067045_1029054_pt1 | contig 24314 bp, 20 predicted proteins | sample TerdegcTABiofilm_FD_59184 | JGI IMG/M metagenome (GOLD analysis project Ga0067045, IMG submission 59184) | Combined Assembly of (Gp0054472, Gp0054536) Wastewater bioreactor microbial communities from Singapore -Terephthalate degrading... | reverse complement strand
TATGGATGGTATTTTCCTGCAGCAACTGGTCAACGGCCTGACCCTCGGGTCGGTCTATGGCCTGATCGCCATCGGCTACACAATGGTCTATGGCATCATTGGCATGATCAACTTCGCCCACGGCGAGGTTTACATGATTTCCGCTTACCTCGCGGCAATCAGTCTGGCACTGCTGGCATACTTCGGTATTGAATCCTTCCCGCTACTGATGCTCGGCACCTTGATCTTCACCATCGTGGTCACGGCGGTGTATGGCTGGGTCATCGAGCGCGTCGCCTACAAACCCCTGCGCAACTCGACCCGTCTGGCACCGCTGATCAGCGCCATCGGGATTTCGCTGATCTTGCAGAACTATGCCCAGATCGCCCAGGGCGCCAAGCAACAAGGTGTTCCAACCCTGCTGACGGGAGCCTGGCGCGTCGAAGTCGGCACCGGCTTCGTGCAGTTGACCTACACCAAGGTGTTTATCCTGATTGCCGCATTCGTCGGCATGGCGTTGCTGACCTACATCATCAAGTACACCAAGCTCGGCCGCATGTGCCGTGCCACCCAGCAAGACCGCAAGATGGCTTCGATCCTGGGGATCAATACCGACCGGGTGATTTCCTACGTGTTCATCATCGGTGCGGCAATGGCGGCCCTGGCCGGCGTGCTGATCACCATGAACTACGGCACCTTCGACTTCTATGCCGGCTTCATCATCGGCATCAAGGCCTTCACCGCAGCGGTTCTGGGCGGCATCGGCTCACTGCCAGGGGCAATGCTCGGCGGGATCATCCTCGGGATCTCCGAATCGCTGTTCTCGGGCTTGGTCAACTCGGACTACAAAGACGTCTTCAGCTTCTCGCTGCTGGTGCTTGTTCTGGTCTTTCGGCCCCAAGGCCTGCTCGGCCGTCCTCTTGTGTCGAAGGTGTAAGCGATGTCTTCAACCACTAAAAAATCCATTGATGTCAAAGAAAGTGTGGTCGACGCGATTCTTGCCGGCCTGATTGCCCTGATCGTCTTTGGCCCCATTGTCGGGGTCGTGCTCGATGGCTACAGCTTCAACCTGGAGCCCAAGCGCGTTGCCTGGATCATTGCCGTGGTCATGGCCGGACGCTTCGCCCTGAGCCTGTTCCTGCAGTCGCCCAAGGGCCGACGGATCCTCGAAGGCTTCGAGTCCACCGGCTCCGGCGTGCACGTGCTGGCGCCGGACTACAAGTCGCGGCTGCGCTGGATCATCCCGCTGTTGATCGTCATCGCCGTGGTCTTCCCGTTCTTCTCCAACTCCTACTTGCTGGGCGTGGTGATCCTGGGCCTGATCTACGTGCTGCTGGGCCTGGGCCTGAACATCGTGGTGGGCCTGGCGGGGCTGCTCGACCTGGGCTACGTGGCGTTCTACGCCATCGGTGCCTATGGCCTGGCGCTGGGTTATCAATACCTGGGGCTGGGTTTCTGGACGGTGTTGCCACTGGCGGCGATCACGGCCGCGCTGGCCGGCTGCATCCTCGGTTTCCCGGTGTTGCGCCTGCACGGTGACTACCTGGCCATCGTGACCCTGGGCTTTGGTGAAATCATCCGCCTGATCCTCAACAACTGGCTGTCGCTGACAGGCGGTCCGAACGGCATGGCCGCACCGCTGCCAACCTTCTTCGGCCTGGAGTTCGGCAAGCGCGCCAAAGAGGGCGGGGTGCCGTTCCATGAGTTCTTCGGGATCGCCTACAACCCGGACGTGAAGTACTACTTCATCTACGCCGTGCTGTTCCTGGTGGTGCTGGCCGTGCTGTACATCAAGCACCGCCTGACCCGCATGCCGGTCGGCCGCGCCTGGGAAGCCTTGCGCGAAGACGAAATCGCCTGCCGCTCCATGGGCCTGAACCACGTGCTGGTGAAACTCTCGGCATTCACCATCGGCGCCTCGACTGCCGGCCTGGCCGGGGTGTTCTTTGCCACCTACCAGGGCTTCGTCAACCCGACCTCGTTCACCTTCTTCGAGTCGGCACTGATCCTGGCGATCGTGGTGCTCGGCGGCATGGGCTCGACCATCGGCGTGGTGATCGCTGCGTTCGTCCTGACCGTGGCCCCGGAACTGCTGCGCGGCTTCGCCGAGTACCGGGTGCTGCTGTTCGGCATCCTGATGGTGTTGATGATGATCTGGCGACCGCGCGGCCTGATTCGGATCAGCCGTACCGGTGTGACCCCGCGTAAAGGAGTAGCGCCATGAGCGAAGTGGTACTCAGTGTCGAGAAGCTGATGATGCACTTCGGCGGTATCAAAGCCCTCAGTGACGTCAGCCTCAAAGTCCATCGCAACTCGATCTTCGCCCTGATCGGTCCCAACGGTGCCGGCAAGACCACCGTGTTCAACTGCCTGACGGGTTTCTACAAGGCCTCCGGCGGCAAGATCGAACTCAACACCCGTGGCCAGCACACCAACGTCATCCAGTTGCTGGGCGAGTCCTTCAAGGCCCGCGATTTCGTCTCGCCGAAAAGCTTCGCCAGTCGGCTGTACTACAAAATGTTCGGTGGCACCCACCTGGTGAACCGCGCCGGCCTGGCGCGTACGTTCCAGAACATTCGCCTGTTCAAGGAAATGTCGGTGCTGGAGAACCTGCTGGTGGCCCAGCACATGTGGGTCAACCGCAGCCTGCTGGCCGGCATCCTCAATACCAAGGGCTACCGCAAGGCCGAAAGCGATGCGCTGGACTGCGCGTTCTACTGGCTGGAGGTGGTCGACCTGGTGGACTGCGCCAACCGCCTGGCCGGTGAACTGTCCTACGGTCAGCAGCGCCGCCTGGAAATCGCCCGGGCCATGTGCACACGGCCGCAGATCATCTGCCTGGACGAGCCGGCCGCCGGCCTCAACCCTCAGGAAACCGAAGCACTGAGCGCGATGATCCGGCTGCTGCGCGACGAGCACGATCTGACCGTGGTGCTGATTGAACACGACATGGGCATGGTAATGAGCATTTCCGACCACATCGTGGTGCTGGACCACGGCAACGTGATCGCCGAGGGCGGACCCGAAGCCATTCGCAACGACCCGAAAGTGATCGCCGCCTACCTGGGTGCCGATGAAGAGGAGCTGGTATGAGCCAACCGATTCTCGAACTCAAGGAGCTGGACGTGTTCTACGGGCCGATCCAGGCCCTGAAAAAAGTCTCGCTGCACATCAACGAAGGCGAAACCGTCAGCCTGATCGGCTCCAACGGCGCCGGTAAATCGACCCTGCTGATGTCGATCTTCGGCCAGCCCCGGGCGGCTGACGGGCAGATCATCTACCAGGGGGTGGATATCACCCACAAGTCGTCCCACTACATCGCCTCCAACGGCATCGCGCAGTCGCCGGAAGGGCGGCGGGTATTCCCCGACATGACCGTCGAGGAAAACCTGCTGATGGGCACCATTCCCATTGGCGACAAGTACGCCAGCGAAGACATGCAGCGCATGTTCGAGCTGTTCCCGCGACTAAAGGAGCGACGGACCCAGCGGGCCATGACCATGTCCGGTGGCGAGCAGCAGATGCTCGCCATCGCGCGTGCCTTGATGAGCCGACCCAAGCTGCTGTTGCTCGATGAGCCGAGCCTGGGGCTGGCGCCAATCGTGGTGAAGCAGATCTTCGCCACCTTGCGCGAGCTGGCGAGCACCGGCATGACCATCTTCCTGGTCGAGCAGAACGCCAACCATGCCCTGCGCCTGTCGGATCGCGCCTATGTGATGGTCAACGGGCAGATCCGCCTGACCGGCACCGGCAAGGAGCTGCTGGTCAACGAGGAGGTGCGCAACGCTTACCTTGGCGGTCACTAGACCGGCACGCGGCAAACCAACGCCCTGACGGCCCCGGCCCCAGGGCGTTTTTTTTTGCTTTAACGGGGGGCTGATCGTGGATCTTCGCGCTCAATCGGAAAATGTGGACAACAATATTCAGCAGCTGTCAAAGCGCGACATAAAGACGCTGCAAATAGCTGTTTTTCCACAGTTTTGACTTGTCCCCGTTTGCTGTGGAGCTGGCTGTGGGTAACGTGGGTGCAACTTGCTGCAGGCCTTTGTTTACGTGGCTTTCAAGCTTGTGGTTGTTTTTCGTACAGGTGCTTTTGCATGACCCTGAGCCTGGATTGTCAACCTTTTTATTGGTCGCCGCGCGCAACGGAAAATCGACCGGGCAGCCTGTGGATAAGTCTGTGGTTAAACTCTGGAAAGACTTGGCAAAGCAGCGAATTTGCTGGCTTGGAGCCATCGCCGATTTGACCGCCCGGTCGCGTTCAACCCGGGAGGGCGACACGTGGGGCGGCCGGGGTCAAGCAAAAAACTTTTCAATCTGCCCGCAAAGCCTTGTGGATAGCGGTGCCCAGGCTTTTGCACTTGCCCCCAAAGATTGTGGACGGGGCTGTGGATAAGGTGCGTGCAGTTGGCTGCGGGCCACGGCCCACAAGGGCTCGGGCAAGTTGGTGGTTTTTTGTCCAGAAAACCTGAGGTTGCCCCCGGGAACGTGGCCGGGCATGCTGCCGCTTGTTTATCTATTTCAAGGCTGTGGATCAGCCCATTCCAGGAGGTCACGATGTCCAACACCCTGTTTATTACCGGCGCCACATCCGGTTTTGGTGAAGCCTGCGCCCGTCGTTTTGCCGAAGCTGGCTGGAAACTGGTGCTGACGGGGCGTCGTGAAGAACGTCTGAATGCCCTGTGTGCCGAATTGTCGAAGCAGACCGAGGTCCATGGCCTGGTGCTCGATGTGCGTGATCGCCAGGCGATGGAAGCGGCCATCGCCAACCTGCCACCCTCCTTTGCCACGCTGCGCGGGCTGATCAACAACGCCGGCCTGGCCCTGGGCGTGGACCCGGCACCCAAGTGCGACCTCGACGATTGGGACACCATGGTCGACACCAACATCAAGGGCCTGATGTACAGCACGCGCCTGTTGTTGCCCCGCCTGATCGCCCACGGCCGCGGCGCCGGGATCATCAACCTGGGCTCCATTGCCGGCAACTACCCGTACCCGGGCAGCCACGTGTATGGCGCGAGCAAGGCCTTCGTCAAACAGTTCTCGTTGAACCTGCGGTGCGACCTGCAGGGCACTGGCGTGCGTGTCAGCAATATCGAGCCGGGCCTGTGCGAAAGCGAGTTCTCGCTGGTGCGCTTTGCCGGCGACCAGGCGCGCTACGACGCGACCTATGCCGGCGCCGAGCCGATCCAGCCGCAGGACATTGCCGAGACCATCTTCTGGGTGCTCAACGCGCCGGCACACATCAACATCAACCGCCTGGAGCTGATGCCCGTGAGCCAGACCTGGGGTGGCTTTGCGATTGATCGCAACGCCAAGGGGTAAGAGGGAGGCGTCGAATCGGCCAAAACAGGGCATAAGGTACACTCCTTGTTGAAACCCCCACCGCAAGTCGCGGTTGTCCGGGTTCACAAGGAGGCCATGTGAGTAACCGAGGTGAGCAGGCACTGCTCAAGCAATCGACCATCCTGATGTTAGCCGTGGCGATCGCCGGGATCGTCACGGGTTTTGTTTCCGGGTCCCAATCCATCCTGTTTGATGGTTTCTTTTCGTTGATCGCGACCTTCATCAAGGTCCTGATGTTGATCACCGCCCAACTGATCGCCAAGCAAAGCAATCAGCGCTTCCAGTTCGGCTTCTGGCACCTGGAACCCATGGTGCTGTTGATCGAAGGCAGCTTCCTGCTGCTGATCGCGATCTATGCCTTTCTCAACGGTGTGTTCGGCATCATCAACGGTGGCCGCGAGATCGAGTTGGGGCTGGTGATCGTCTACGCGGCGGTGTTTACCGTTGTCGAGTTCGCCTATTTCTTCTACATCCGCCACCGCAATCGCACGCTCAAGTCCACGTTGATCCAGTTCGACAACATCAGTTGGCTGGTGGACGCCATGCTGTCGGTGGGCTTGCTGGTGAGTTTCCTCACAGCGCTGCTGCTCAAGACCCAGGGGTATGGCCAGTGGGCGCTGTACGTCGACCCGCTGATCCTGATCCTGCTGGCCCTGAGCATGCTGGCACCGGCCTGGAAGATCCTGCGCCCGGCGCTGCGCGATGTGCTGGGCATTGCCCCCGACCAACTGGATGACAAGGTGCGCCAGGTCATGGACGCGGCCAAGGCCGAGCACGGTTTTGCCGACTACGTCAGCTATGTGCAGAAACACGGGCGGGCGCGATTTATCGAGATTCACGTGGTGTTGCCGGCCGATTACCGGCTGGAGGGCGTGGCGACGCTGGATGCCCTGCGCGAGCAGATTTCGGCGCAGTTGGGCAAGCCGGATGCCGCGCGCTGGCTGACCATCAGCTTTACCGCAGACCCGAAGTGGATTGCTGGCTGAGGACCGAGTCGGGCCAATCGCGGGCAGGTTTTGCTCGCGACAGCGATCGTCACCTCAGTCCAGGTACTCAGCCAACCCGCGATAACAGGTCGCCAGGTGATAGGGCGTGGTCGACGGCATATCCTGGCGGCTGACCGTGCCGCTGGCGTCCAGGCATTCGTGCCAGCCGCCGGCATGCAGGAAGCGTTGCTGCAAGGCGTGCAACTGGCGCAACAGCACCGCCTGGCTGGCGGGGCGCAAGGTCAGGGCCCGCAGGTATTCGGCCTGGGCCCAGATGCGCTGGGTGGCGTCGCGCGGCTGTTCGCCCTCCGCCAGTTCGAGCATGGCGGCGACGGCCCCGGTCTGCGGCTCCACCCCCCGTTGTTCGGTGAAGGCGAAGGCGCGGTCCAGCGAGGCATGCAGCGCCGAGCCGCGCAGGGTCGGCGAGGCGTCCAGCAGGAAAAACCATTCGAACTGATGCCCCGGTTCAAACCAGTTATCCACAGCCCCCAGCGGTTTCTCCATCATCACCCCGTGCTGCGGGTCGATGAAGTGCTGCTGCATGGCGGCGCACAACGCCTTGAGTGCCGCCTCGACGGCCAGGTCCTCGCGCACCGCCAGGATGGCCAGGAAGGCTTCGGCCAGGTGCATCAGCGGGTTTTGCAGGGGGCCTGTGCCGAGTGACGACCAGTCGCGGTCCAGGCTCGCTTCGTACAGGCCGTTGCCACTGGCAAAGTGCTGGGCAAGCACTTGCAGGGCGGCATTGAGCACCGACTCCACCAGCGGCTCACGCACCTTGGCCCAGTAATGGGCGCAGGCGAAGAGGATGAAGGCGTGGGTGTAGAGGTCCTTGCGCTGATCCAGCGGCGCGCCCGAAGGGTCGATGCTGTAGAACCAGCCGCCATGCTCGCCATCATGAAAGTGCTGTTGCAACGAACGGAACAGCGCCGCTGCCCGCTCCTCGGCTGCCGGCACTTCACCGATCAGGCTGGCGAACAGGTACAGCTGGCGCGCGCAGGCCATCGCCCGATAGCGCTGGGGCGGCAATGGCTGGTGCTGGGCATCCAGGGCTTCGTAGGGCAACGCCATTTGCGCATTCCAGCCCGGACCCTGCCAGAGAGGCACGATCACGCCGCGAAAATGCTGCTGCACGGTGGCAAACAGAGCGGTCAGTTCAGGCTGGGAGGCAGAGCGGGGAGCATGGGGCATTGGCTGGCGTCGTCACGGCAGGGGTGTTTGCGCGACATGGTAGCAGGCCTGAGGGAGGCAAGCTTCAAGCTGCTCGCTTCAAGCTGCAAGTCAGAGCCGATCTGCTTGCAGCTTGTTGCCGGCAACGGCACCTCATCAGCCAGCCAGCAGCCAGACCCCGGTCGCCGCCGATGCTGCACCGGCCAGGCGTACCAACGGCGCGGCGGCTTGCGGTAACACGCGCACCAGGGCGTACCCGGCAGCATGCAGGGCCGCGGTGGCAACGACGAAGCCGCCGGCGTAGGTCCAGGGGCTGGACATCTCGGGTAGCTCCAGGCCGTGGGCCACGCCGTGGAACAGGGCAAACAGGGCGGTGGCGCCGACGGCCAGGCTCAGGGCTGGGCGCACTGCCAGCGCCACCGCCAGGCCCAGGGCCAGCACCGAGGCCGCAATCCCGCTCTCCAGGGCCGGCAGGCTCAAGCCCTCGAACCCGAGCACCCCGCCCAGCAGCATGGTGCCGACGAACGTGCAGGGCAGTGCCCAGCGTGCGGCACCTTGCTGTTGCGCAGCCCACAAACCGACGGCGAGCATCGCCAGCAGGTGATCAAGGCCGCCGATGGGGTGGCTGATGCCGGCCAGCAAACCATTGTCACCGTGTCCCGGGTGAGCGAAGGCCAGGGCCGGGGTGAGCAGCAGGGCCGCGGCGGCGAATAGGCGTTTGAGTGTCATGGATAGGCTTCCTTTGCGAGTGTCGTGTGGATAACTGTCAGGCCGCGGTCAGCAGGCCCTGGCGTTCAATGAAGGCGATGATCTGTTCAAGGCCCTGGCCGGTCTTCTGGTTGCTGAAGACAAAGGGTTTGCCGTTGCGCATGCGCTGGGTATCGCTGTCCATCAGGGTCAGAGAGGCGCCCACCAGCGGGGCCAGGTCGATCTTGTTGATCACCAGCAGGTCGGACTTGCAGATCCCCGGCCCGCCTTTGCGCGGCAGTTTGTCGCCCGCCGAGACATCGATCACGTAGATGGTCAGGTCGGACAGCTCGGGGCTGAAGGTCGCCGACAGGTTGTCGCCGCCGGACTCCACCAGGATCAGGTCCAGCCCTGGAAAACGCCGGTTCAGTTGATCGACCGCCTCCAGGTTGATCGAGGCGTCTTCGCGAATCGCCGTGTGCGGGCAGCCACCGGTCTCCACGCCAATGATCCGCTCCGGTGCCAGCGCTTGGTTGCGCACCAGGAAATCGGCGTCTTCGCGGGTATAGATGTCGTTGGTCACCACCGCCAGGTTGTAGCGCTCACGCAGCGCCAGGCACAGGGCCAGGGTCAGGGCGGTTTTGCCGGAACCGACCGGACCGCCGATACCGACACGCAAAGGTTGTGTGTTCATGTGATTCTCCAAAATGACCGGCCCTAGGAACGGAACAGGCGGCTGTACTGGCGCTCATGGGCCATGCACGCCAGGGATAGACCGAACGCGGCGCTGCCGAGGTGTTCGGGGTTGATTCGGCTGGCGTCTTGCTGCGCCTGTTGCAGCAGCGGCAGCAATTCACTGGTCAGGCGCTGCGCCGCTTGCTGGCCCAGCGGCATGGTTTTCATCAGCACCGCCAGCTGGTTTTCCAGCCAACTCCACAGCCAGGCGGCCAGGGCGTCCTGCGCACTGATGTGCCAGGCCCGGGCGGCCAGCGCCCAGCCCAGGGCCAGATGGGGCTCGTGGCAGCGCTGCAGAAACTCCCGGGCAGGCGGGTCCAGCTCCGGCAAGCCGCTGAGCAGCTGTTGCAGGGAGTAGCCCATCTGCCGGCTTTCCTGATGCAGCTCGCGGGTTTCCCGGCTGGCGCGGTGCTGTTCACAGAGGCGCCACAACTGCGGCCAGTCTTCGCTGGCGGCAGCACTGCAGTGGGCGAGCAGCAAGGGCGCTTCAAAGCGTGCGAGGTTGAGCAGCAACTGGTCGCTGATCCAGCGCCTGGCCGTCGAAGGGTCGCTGACGCGGCCGTTGTCCACCGCCATTTCCAGGCCCTGGGAATAGCTGTAGCCGCCAATCGGCAGTTGTGGACTGGCCAGGCGTAGCAGCGCCCAGGCGGGATTCACAGGCGTACGCCGAACTGATGCAGTTTGGGCGCGTAGTTGAAGTCTTCGTCGCCGTGACGCGAGTGGTGATGGCCGCCGCCGTAGGCACCGTGTTCCGGCTGGAACGGCGCCTCGATACTGACGGCCCTGGCACCCAGCTGTTCGAGCATGGCCTTGAGCACGTAGTCGTCGAGCAGGCGCAACCAGCCATCTCCCACTTGCAGGGCCACGTGGCGATTGCCAAGGTGATAGGCCGCGCGAGTCAATTCGAAGGCGTTGGCGCAGGTGACGTGCAGCAGTTGTTCAGGGCGGGCGCAGACCCGCACGATGCGGCCGTCCTCGGCCTCCAGGCATTCGCCGTCGGACAGCGGTGGCTGGCCGCGCTCCAGAAACAGGCCGACGTCTTCCCCCGTGGCACTGAAACAGCGCAGGCGGCTTTTGCTGCGGGCCTCGAAGTTCAGGTGCAACTCGGCGGCCCAGAGGGGTTGAGGGTCGATTCTGCGATGAATCACCAGCATGGCAAGCTTCCGGCAAAGGACGATGCAGGGGCTAGAGCAAGGGGCTTGCCAACAGGAAAGGTTGTAGGAAATTTCCCCGGTTAGCCCGCGAATGCTAGAAAGTGGTGCGGGACAAGGGGCGATGCAGTGGTGTGGTTTGGTGCGAAGAGGCGGGCGGGCGCACCTTTTTGTTGCGCGCCCCGGCGACGGTCCAAGGGCTTACTCGGTACTGCCCAGCCCCTGCCAATGCTTGAGGCCAATAAAGATGAAGCGCAATTGCTGAGTGATCTTCGCTTGCGGGGTCAGATGCTCGGGCAGCGCTTCAGCGGGCGGATCGATAATGTCGGGCAGGGTGGCGAACACGCTCTTGACGATCAGGTCCGCCATCACCGACAGGCCCGCCAGGTCCAGGTGTTGCAGCTTGGGCATCAATGCCAGGTCTGCCGCAAGGTCGGCGCTGATGTTCTCGCGCAACTGGCCAATGGCCTGGCGCACCGGCAGTGATCCGCCGTATTGCTCACGGGCGAGGAACAGGAACTGCGAACGGTTGGCCGCGACCACGTCGAGGAAAATGCGCACCGAGGCATCGATGATCCCGCCCATGACGAACTCGTTGTGGCGCACCAGGCGAATGGTCTCGCGGAAGGTCTGGCCGACTTCGCTGACCAGCACCAGGCCCAGTTGGTCCATATCGGCAAAATGCCGATAGAAGCCTGTGGGGACGATGCCGGCGGTTTTCGCCACTTCGCGCAGGCTCAGGCTGCCGAATCCGCGGCCGCACTCCATCAGGTGGCGAGCTGCGTCCATCAGGGCGTTGCGGGTCTGTTGTTTCTGTTCGGCGCGGGGCAGCATCAGGCGGCTGACTTCTAATCAGGGACAGCGGCGCACTCTAGCAAATCGGCTTTGCTGGCGTCGAACTTCAGTGGGTCGGTGACAGCGAGGGTGTGGCGGGGCGTTGCGGTTGACGCAAAGTCAAAGCCCGACTCCAGGGAATCGGGCTTTTTTCCGGGCCACCATGGGCTCAGCTCACTGCGCTGTTGCGTTCGATGACACGGTCACCGCCACCTTCGGCAACGACCTGGCCTTGTGGGGTACGGTCGTAGCCATCTTCAACCAGGCCTTTTTCTTCCAGGCGATCACGGCCGCCTTCGGCAACGGTCTGGCCTTGTGGAGTGCGGTCGTAGCCATCGGCGGCGACTTTGTTGCGTTCCAGCAGGCGGTCGGAACCCCCTTCGGCAACGGTCTGGCTGAACACCGAATGTTCGGCTTTGGATTGTGGCGTGGCTTGCTCGGCCGCTGGCAAGGCAAAGGCGTTAGCGGCGAGGAGGGAAAGGGTCAGGCTCAGCAGTAATTGGCGTTTCATGATCGGTTGCTCCGTGTGGGGGCGATAAAGTGGGTACGGAGCCAATGCTACTCTCGATAAGTTGATATAAAAGTTCATAAAGACAATGGTAATAATCAACAGAATTGATTGTTCTGCCGGGCGCCTCTAGAACGGGGGTTTGCGGGGAGCGTTTCGGCACCGGATTGGGTATTTTCGACCCGCTTGTGCGCCCTCGAAGTGCCGCCCAGGTAACAGAATTCTGTCGACTGGGTCAGGAAAAAAGCCGCTATTTACCGCTGAATCGCGTTTTTGGTTAAACCTGCGGGCCATTTGCCAGTCGTAGTTTTCATAGTCGGTCGATTTCTGGCCTAGGATTTTTATCGAGCGTCGCGGTCCGGGCGCCGAGCAGTCATCAGGAGCTTTGTGCAATGACGCGCACCCGTAAAATTCTCGCCTGGGTCTTTGCCAGCCTGGTGCTGTTGATCGCCGTGTTGGTGCTGGTCATCGCGTTCTTCGATTGGAACCGGATCAAGCCAACGCTCAATGCCAAGGTCTCGCAGGAGTTGCATCGGCCCTTTGCCATCAATGGCAACCTGGCGGTGGTGTGGCAGCGCGAACTCGACGAGGGTGGCTGGCGTGCCTGGGTGCCGTGGCCGCATGTGGTGGCCGAGGACCTGAGCCTGGGCAACCCCGACTGGTCCAAACAACCACAGATGGTCAGCCTGAAACGGGTCGAGCTGCGGATCTCGCCGCTGGCCCTGCTGGCGCAGCGCGTGGTGATTCCGCGCATCGACCTGACCGAGCCCAATGCCCAGCTGCAGCGCCTGGCGGACGGACGCGCCAATTGGACCTTCACCTTCGACCCCAAGGACCCGAATGCCGAACCGTCCAGTTGGGCGGTGGATATCGGCGCGATTGGCTTCGACAAAGGCCACGTGACCCTCGACGACCAGAGCCTGAAAACCCGCCTCGACCTGCTGATCGACCCATTGGGCAAGCCGATTCCGTTCAGCGATATCGTCGGTGACGAGACCGCGAAAAAAGCCCAGGACAAGGGCGCGGCGCCTCAGGATTATGCGTTTGCCCTGCAGGTCAAAGGCCAGTACCACGGCCAGGCGCTTACCGGCCAGGGCAAGATCGGCGGCCTGCTGGCCTTGCAGGATGCCGCCAAGCCCTTTGCGCTGCAGGCCCAGGTGCGGATTGCCGACACTCGGGTCGAGCTGGCCGGCACCCTGACCGATCCGCTGAACCTCGGCGCCCTGGACCTGCGCCTGAAACTGGCGGGCAGCAGCCTGGGCAATCTCTACCCATTGACCGGCATCACCCTGCCGGACTCCTCCCCGTACGCCACCGACGGTCATCTGATCGCCAACCTGCGGGCGCAGGAGGGGGCGACGTTCCGCTATGAAGATTTCAACGGCACCATCGGCGGCAGCGACATCCATGGCAACCTGGCCTATGTGGCCAGCAAGCCACGGCCCAAGCTCAGTGGCGCGCTGGTCTCCAATCAGCTGCTGTTCGTCGACCTCGCGCCCTTGATCGGCGCCGACTCCAACGCCAAGCAAAAGGCCCGTGGCGGCGACAGCAAACAGCCGGCCGACAAGGTGCTGCCGGTGGAGGAGTTCCGCACGGAGCGCTGGCGCGATATGGACGCGGATGTCGAATTCACCGGCAAGCGCATCGTCCACAGCGAGAAACTGCCGTTCAATGACCTGTATGCCCACGTGATCCTCAATGACGGCCAGCTCAACCTGCAGCCACTGCGCTTTGGCGTGGCGGGCGGCAAGCTGGACGCGCAGATCCGCCTCAACGGCCAGACCACGCCGCTGGAAGGCCGGGCCAAACTGAGCGCGCGGGGCTTCAAGCTCAAGCAGCTGTTCCCGACCTTTGAGCCGATGAAAACCAGCTTCGGCGAACTCAATGGCGATGCCGACATTGCCGGGCGGGGCAACTCGGTGGCGGCGTTGCTGGGCAGTGCCAATGGCGATTTGAAGATGCTGATCAACGACGGCGCGATCAGCCGGGAACTGATGGAGCTGGCCGGGTTGAACGTGGGCAACTACCTGGTCGGCAAGATCTTTGGCGACAAGGAAGTGAAGATCAATTGCGCGGCGGCCGACTTCGGCATCAAGAGCGGCCTGGCAACCACGCGCCTGTTTGTGTTCGACACCGAGAACGCGATCATCTACATCGACGGCACAGCGAACATGGCCAGCGAACAACTGGACCTGACCATTACCCCAGAGTCCAAGGGCTGGCGGTTGATCTCCTTGCGTTCACCGCTGTACGTGCGCGGCAAGTTCATCAAGCCGGATGCCGGGGTCAAGGGCGTGCCGTTGATGCTGCGCGGCGCGGGGATGGTGGCGTTGGGAGTCATAGCCGGCCCGGCGGCCGGGTTGCTGGCGCTGGTCGCACCCAGTGGTGGCGAACCGAATCAATGTGCACCGTTGCTGGAGCAGATGAAGTCAGGCAAGGCGCCGAAGACCGTGAAGGGCTGATCTGCGGGTTTGACGAGTGAGGGAGCCTTGTTGTGGATCGCCACAACAAGGCTGAACAGGCGAGCCTACAAGTCCTTCAGCAAGTCCGCCATGTCGTCGGCATGCTCTTCTTCCTGGGCCAGGATATCTTCGAACAACCGGCGGGTAGTCGGGTCCTTGTCACCGATGTACTGAATGATCTCGCGATAACTGTCGATTGCGATACGTTCGGCCACCAGGTCCTCGTAGACCATTTCCTTGAGGGTATTACCGGCGACGTATTGCGCATGGGCGTTCTTCGACAGCAAGTCCGGATTGAATTCCGGTTCACCCCCCAGTTGCACGATGCGCTCGGCAAGTTTGTCGGCGTGCTCGGCTTCCTGAGTGGCGTGTTCGAGGAATTCCTGGGCGGCCACCGCGGCCTTCAGGCCATCGGCCATGAAGTAATGGCGTTTGTAGCGCAGCACACACACCAACTCGGTGGCCAGGGATTCATTGAGTAGACGCAGCACCTCCTCGCGGTTGGCGCTGTAGCCTTCGGTCACGGCGCCGTTCTCGACGTGGGTGCGCGCCCGCTGGCGCAGGGTGTTGATATCAGACAACTGTTGCTCGCTCATCTCGATCTCCTCGGGCTGATCACTGGGCATCACACTCTGTTGGCGTGCTCCCTAGGTGTGAGTGATGAGCCGGGAGAAAAGTTTTATCGGATATTGCGAGCCACGATGACGAGGTTGAAGCGGTCGCGGGGGAATGTCATAGAGTGGTCGTGCAGGCGTCATCCTGGCTGGCGATACTGATGGCTGGCGTCTTGCACCCCCTCCCGGGCCTTCCCATTGATCACAAGGATGTTTTCACATGTCGCAAGGCACCGCCCCTCGCTACCCCATGGTGCTGGTCCCGGGCATGCTCGGGTTTGTTCGCCTGGTGCTGTACCCGTACTGGTACGGGATCATCCCGGCGCTGCGTCGGGGCGGGGCCACGGTGATTGCGGTGCAGGTGTCGCCGGTCAACTCCAACGAGGTGCGCGGCGAAGAGCTGCTGCTGCAGATCGAGGCGATCCTGCAGGAAACCGGTGCCAGCAAGGTCAACCTGATCGGCCATAGCCAAGGCTCGTTGACCGCGCGCTACGCCGCCGCCAAACGCCCCGACCTAGTGGCGTCGGTGACCTCGGTGGCCGGCCCCAACCACGGCTCGGAGCTGGCGGACTACCTGCACCAACACTACCCACCCGAGAGCGCCAAAGGCCGGCTGCTGAGTGCCTTTTTACAAGGCGTCGCCTGGCTGATGGGGCTGCTGGAGACCGGCCACCACGTGCGCCGATGGCCGGTGGACGTGCACGCCTCCCACAACTCGCTGACCAGCGCAGGGGTGGCACGGTTCAACCAATGTTATCCACAGGGCTTGCCCGCGCATTGGGGCGGGCACGGGCCGGAGGAGGTCAATGGTGTGCGTTACTACTCCTGGTCCGGCACCCTGCAGCCGGGCATCACGGATCGTGGCGGCAATCTGATCGACGGCACTAACCGTAGCTGCCGTCTGTTTGCCCGCACCTTCGTCCGCGAGTCCGGGCACTGCGACGGCATGGTCGGGCGCTACAGCTCCCACCTGGGCAAGGTCATCGGTGATGATTTTCCGCTGGATCACTTCGACATCGTCAACCAGTCGCTCGGGCTGGTGGGCAAGGGCGCGGAGCCGGTGCGCCTGTTTGTCGAACATGCCCGACGGTTGAAGGCGGCGGGCGTCTAGCGACAGCCGATCATCTGCGGCCCAGCACCCGGGTCCAGCGTTCGCACACAATCACTCCGCCCAGGGTCAGCGCCCCGCCGACCAGGTGGTACAGCGCCAGTTCTTCATGCAGCACCACGGCGGCAATCAGCGCGGTAATCAACGGCAGCAGGTTGAAAAACTGCGTGGTCCGGCTTGGGCCCAGGCGCAACACGGCCTGCATCCAGGCCAGTGGTGCAACCATCGAGGCCAGCAGGCAGGCGTACAGCACCAGCGGCACATTGTGGAGGGTCAGGCCGGTTTTCGGCGAAGCGACGAACAGCGGAAACAGCACCACCACCGCCACCAGTATTTGCAGGTAGAGCAGCACCAGGGGCGGCAGGCGCAGTTGCCACTTTTTCAACAGGGTGCTGTAGACCGCATAGGCGAGGGTGGCGATCAGCATCATGGCGTCACCCAGGTTGACCCCATGCTCCAGCAGTGTTGCCAGGCTGCCGGACGACACCACCACCAGCACCCCGGCGAATGACAGCAGTGCCCCGGCCAGCGCCCCGGCGGTCAGGCGCTGACCGAGGCTGATGATTGCCATGGCCAGTGACATCAACGGCATCAGCGACAGGATGATGCCCATGTTGGTGGCCGAGGTCAGGCTCGCGGCGAAGTACGCCAGGCTTTGATACACCGCCATGCCGAGCACGCCGAGGACAAAGATCTTGCCCAGGTTCGGGCGGATGAGCGGCCAATGCTGCACCACTTGCTTGAGCATGAATGGGGTGAACAGCAGGCCGGCGAGCAGCCAGCGATAAAAGCCGATCTCGGCGGGGAAGATCGCCCCGGCCGACATTTTGGTGATTACGGTGTTGCCGGCCCAGATGAAAATGGCCAGCAGGGGATAAGCGAATTGCATGAGGACAACCAGAACGTTAATGAGGGGTGATTATCCGCCTGTCCGGATCAAGGCCTATACTTGAATCCAGACAACCTGCCCTTGAATCCGGACAGCATGAGCCGTAAACACATTGATCTGCTGGATTTCAGCGAACTGCCGGCCCCGGTGTACTTCCGTTATGCCGACTTCGACGCGCACCGGTATGCCGCCGCTCACCGCCACCCATGGGGCACGCTGGAGTATTCGGCCCATGGCGTACTGCATATGGAGGTGGGTGGGAGCCGCTTCATGTCACCGCCGCACTATGCGATCTGGGTACCGCCGCAGACCGAGCATAGTTTCTACAGCCATCAGCCGATCAACTATCGCGCCGTGTGCCTGGCGCCACAGGTGTGTCGCGATCTGCCAGCGCAGGCCTGCACGCTGGCGATCAGTGACATTCTCAAGGCGATCCTCAAGGACTTCGCCACCCGCGATGTGAAAATCCCCACCCTGGCTGCCGACAAGCGCCTGGCCCAGGTGCTGATTGACCAATTGCAGCAGGCACCGGTTCACAGCGGCTATCTGCCCTACGCCAGCAGCGCGGCATTGTCGGGAGTGCTTGAAGCGTTGCAGGCGGCCCCGGGTGACAACCGCACGCAGACGCAATGGGCCGCGCACATGCACATCAGCGAGCGGACGCTGGCGCGCCAATGTCTGCGGGAACTGGGCATGAGTTTCGGCGAGTGGCGCCAGCGCCTGCGCTTCCTGGCCTCGATCGAGGCGTTGGACAGTCCACGCAGCATTCAGGAAGTCGCCTTCGACATGGGCTACAGCACGGCGTCAGCCTTTACCGCGATGTTTCAGCGTCAGGCCGGTTGTACGCCGGAACACTATCGTCGAAACAAAGGGTTTTGAACCGTGGGGGGATCATGTCGACAAGATCCCGTCTTTACGCCTTGGCCAGACGTTTCATACGCATAAGCAAGATCGGTACTTCATCTATCCGGCGACACGAGTTGTACGCTGCGCTGAGTAGTCTCTGAACGAACAAAATCCTGCGTGGTTCTCTGGTGAATCGGGTGCTATCCGGTTGGCCGGCCACGCCTGTTGTTTTGTTCAGCGCAGACTTTCAATCACGCCAAGAACTCAGGTAATGCCAGATGGAACTGACATCACACACCACGACTTCACCCGGGCCCGAGGCTCCGGCCAGCGTGCACCGCGCGTTCATCAAAGAGGCCATCCCTGGCTGGCTGGCGAAAGCCAGGCCGCAGCGACTGGAAGAATTGAGCGCCGCACGCGCCCCTCTCCCGCAGTGGACAAAGGATGTTTCGGCGGCCGACCACCTGGTCCTCAAGCGCATGATGGCCGCGAACTGGTCGGCGCAGAACGCGGTCGACAAGATGTTCGCAGACTTGAAAGACCCCTACGCATTTGCAGAGCCCCTGCTGATGGAGGCATTAAGCACGCAATACGGCGTTCGAGAGAATGTCAGGGAAACTTTTCTGAAGCTGTATTCACCCGCGAGCCATTCGCCTTGGGCCTATGACTTCGGCAAAGGGGCTACCAGTCGTACGATTTCGTTGCTCGATGCGGCACTGCACAACTTCTCAAGTTCGCAAGAATATTTGTCCGGGTCCGACTTTATAACCCGGCCCGATAGCTGGGGGCGTTTCCACATCAAGGACACCCGCCAGAAGATAACGATTGCGCAATTCCAGGCGCTTTGTCGGGCGCTGGACCTGGGGGCCAAGTATGCGGCCTATCTCGATGATTACCTGAACCTCTCCGACGGTCTGGCCAAAGGCGTACTGGAGTACCGAGTCATCGCCAGCCAGAAGGCCGCCCTGTCTGTTGCTCTGGAGTTGGCGCGGGTCAAGGGTGATGTGGGTGTTGAGGCCTATCGCTTGGTTCAGGGCCTGATCAACGACCAACCGCAGTCCACGAATGCCGTCAATTATTACCACTTGAGCATGATGGACACGCGCTTGAGGGGCATCGTGCTGATTGTTCCTGCTCACTTCGACCAGCGGGTGATTGCCTATGTGCCTCATGACCCAGAGCACCCGGTCAAGGAGTATGCCTCCTCGCTGGAACTGCTCAATGAATTGACGCGCCAGTTGCGAGACCGACGTTATCAGCAGTTTTTCAGTCGCTTCGTCGATCACCGGCAACGGGGGTATTTCTTTGCCGACCTCAATCAACGCCTGACCCACGTCACCTGGCACCTCAAGGCGCCGGGTGAGGATCTGCCCAGTTGGCGAGAGACGCCGGTAGACCACCCGCGCCTGCATTATGGTGTCGTGTCGTTCAAGGACGACAACGAACATCGTTATGGCGGTAACGTCTGGCGGTACTTGTGCCAGCAGCAGGTGAACAAATTTTTCAACGATGCACGGGACGTGGTGGTTTCTACCGCCGAATCGGACCGCGCGGCGCGTTGGGCGTCGATCGACAACCTGGAAAGAATGCTCGGCGATATTTTCAATGTCGCGCTGATGGTTGTGGCGCCCTTCGTGCCGTTTTTCGGGGAACTGATGCTGGCGTACACCGCCTATCAATTGACCAGCGAAGTCGTCGAAGGGGTCGTGGATTTGAGCGAGGGGCAGTACCTGGAGGCCTCCGATCATCTGCTGGGGGTTGCCCAGAACCTGGCGCAATTGGCGGCCTTCGGGGCGGCTGGTGTCATCGGTGGACAATTTTATGCCAGGCTTTCGCCCATGATCGAAGGATCCCGGCAGGTGACCCTGGCTGATGGTCAGAAGCGCTTGTGGGGGCAGAACCTCGAACCCTACCAGCAACAGAACCTGATCCTGCCTCCAGACTCCAAACCCAATGAACTGTGGCTGCACCCGCATCAGGGCAAGTCGATCCTGCGCGTCGATTCGCGCCACTTCGAGTTGGTCAAGGATCCACAGACCGCTGGCCATCGGGTCGCGCACCCGGGCCGGGCGGATGCCTATCAGCCGACAGTGCAAAGCAATGGCGCCGGGGCGTTCGTGATCGAGGGCGAACGTCCGCAGGAATGGGATGAACACACCCTCATGGCCCGCCAGGGGCCCTTGGTCGAAGGCCTGGACGAGTCCTTTGACGACATGCGCGTGGTCAGTTGCTCACCCGTCGAAGCCTTGCGGCGCACCTATCGGAACAATGAGGCGCCACTGCCGCTGCTCAGCGATACGGCAACCCGGTTCCGGATTGATCAGCAGGTACAGACCTTCATTGAACAGATCGGCAGTGACCTGCCTGCGCACTACCTGCAAGCCGATCCCCTGACGCAACTGCAACTGCTGGACGGGCTGCTGACGGGCGAGCGGCGACTGCAGTTGATTGCCCGCGACGGCACCACAGTGCTCTGGGACAGCGGCTCGATTGCGGCTGCGCCTACGCGGATCTACGAGGACCGCTTGATCAACGGCGACCTGCTCCAGACCTTGTTGTCGCACCTGGATGAAGCCCAAACCCAGCACCTGATGGAGCAGGAACTCGGCGCTTCGGTGAGCACCTGGGAGGCTAATGCTCGCCTCCTCCGGGCAGAGCTCGCGCGCCGTGCAAGCGAGCAACGCATGGCGTTGTTCGAACGGCGCTACACCCTGAGCGAAGCGGGTTGGCCGGCGCAGGTGCAAAGCGTGCGCCGACAAGTGCCGGGGCTGCCGGGCAGTGTCGCTCAGGAGCTATTGAATGTTGCCAGCGCGCAGGAGTTGCAAGCGCTCAGTGAAGGGCGGTTGCCAGCTCGACTCAAGGGGTTGGCTCAGGTGGCGCTGGACGAGGTCAGGGTCGCTCGCGCTTATGAAGGCATCTACCTGACCTCGGTCGAGGGTTTTGATACCGACAAGCTGGTCCTGCACTCCCTGGAGAACCTCCCGGGCTGGCCAGCGGATATCCAACTGCAGGTCCGCCGCTACGACGTGGAGGGCAGGATCGTGGACAGCATCGGCAACCAGGATGCGAAGCTCAAGCGCACAATCGTGGCGTTGGCCGATGGGCGTTTTCAGGTCTGCGACGAGCAGGGTCAGGTCCTGCATGCGGGGACTGATTTTTATGCCTCGATTCTGCAGGCATTGCCCAATGATGAGCTCAAGGGCTTGAACATTGGCCGGGGCGAAACTGAGCAACTCAAACAAGCGGTGCGTCAGCACTTGCTGCAGCGTGAGCAACTGCCCGCCATCCTGGACGCTCATCCGGCCCCCGTACCACCGACCATTGACCCGCGCTTGCTGCGACTGCGCGGTGGTGCGGCGGGTGACATTCCTGTGGAGGACACGCCTGAGGCGGTGCTGCGGACTCAAGGGCGTCTAAGGGTGCGGGCGGGTATTGCCTATGACGAGGCCGGGCAAGTGAGTACAGACACCTTCGATCAAGGATTGAGGGTTATAGATGCACAGTACTCGTTGAGGGGGCTAGTGACGCTTGAGTGGGCATTCTTCCACGCGCGCGAAAGCCCCTTGGCCACAGCAAGACTCAGGCAAAGCGTCGAGTCTTTACCCGAGTTGAACAAGCTGTTGACGCCTGAACAGTTTTCCAGCCTGTTGGACAATGCGTTCAACGAGCAACAATGGGAACTGTCCGCTGCGCAGCGGGAACTGGCCATGACCGCGCGCTATCTGAATCAAACCGGGCGTGCAGCTGAGTACCATGCGCTGGCGCAGTTGGCGACGGCCGAGGGAGCATCGTTGGACACCGCCGCTGACCTGTTCAGCTACGCGCGGGTATTTGAATGGCCAGCTCAGCCAGGCAAGGTCATTGAAGTCAGCGCGCCAACCCTGGCCAATCTGCAGTTGGCACAACGAACCATCACTCGCAGCAAGGAGCTGCTGCCCCTTTCCGGCAATCAGCGGCCAAGCATCTGGGAAAAAGGTGGTTCGGCCATCGCGAAGCTGAAAAACCTCAGGAAGATCGACCTGGAGACCGGCCTGCCCACCGCCGATCTGACAATCGCCGAAGCCGCCCAGGCGGCCATCAAGATCATGGGCGGCAATTGTTCGGAAAACTCCAAGGTGACCTTTTCGATTCTGGCCAGCCAGCCCAGAACGGCTGCGGTGCATATCGTCAGGGCCAGCGATTTCGACCATCAATACGTGCTCATTGGTGACCTGAGCAAGCCCGCCGAGTTGGTGGTCGCTGACTCTTGGCCCGAACTTCCCGCGGCACACCTGGCCCAGGAAGGCTATTTCAACTTTGACCCCGATCCGGTGATCAGTCTGGAGCCCGGGCCGGCAGTGGCCGAGTACAGCTTTATCCATGACACGCCACCTGGTCCCCCGGCGATACCCGCGCGAGGCAGCGATGACTCGACCCTGCGTGCAATCAAGGTCGCGAAGTTGCATCAGAAAGGGTCTTACGCCCAATGGACCTCATTGAAGGCACTGGGTGCTACCTATCGGGAGCCTGGCGGGCGGCCGGTGTCTTTCGAGCGCTATGGCGCCGAGCTTATTGAGCGCCGAGTAAAGGCTCATGAGGAGTACGAACATGTGATTGGCCCTGTCTAACGAGCTACGAAGTCGGGGCAGGGCAGGTTAATCGCCCCCTGACACTTTCTTCTCCTGGATGAACCTGTAACAGCAGTTGTCTACACTGCCATTCAAGCTGCGCCTCCCGGCGCAGCAACCAGGAGAAGTCGCTATGAAGATGCTGCGTATCCCGTTGTTGATGGTCGGCCTGCTGCTCTGCTCCCAGGGGTTTGCCGCCACGGCGCAACAGAACAAAATGACCACTTGCAACGCTGACGCCACCGCCAAGGCCCTCAAGGGTGACGAGCGCAAAGCCTTCATGAGCAATTGCCTCAAGGCGCAGCCGGCAGCCAATGACGCCAAGGCCCTGACCCCACAGCAAGAGAAGATGAAAACCTGCAACGCCACCGCCGCCACCCAGGCCCTTACCGGCGAGGCGCGCAAGACATTCATGAGCGATTGCCTGAAGAAAAAGTAACCCTCCAAGCCACCCGTACCGGAGCCAGCGGTACCGATCGATATCGGCCATCCGCTCGCTTCAAGGGCCGAACGCTGGCAGACTGCCAATCCTTTAACGCCGTTTGTTTTGAGGCTGTATGCCAACGTTTTCTCAGCGTCACGTGTTGCTGGTAGTCAGTTGGGTGATCATTTTTGGTGGCTTGCTGCTGGTCCTGCCCTTGCGGTTGTTGCCCAGTCTGCTGGCCGGGTTGCTGGTCTACGAACTGGTCAACATGCTCACCCCTCAACTGCAACGCCTGATCGAAGGACGGCGTGCGCGCTGGTTGGCGGTGGCCTTGCTGGGTACGCTGGTGGTCAGTGTGCTGGCGTTGATCTTTGCTGGCGCCTTCAGCTTTCTGCTGCATGAAGCGGAAAATCCCGGGGCGTCACTGGATAAATTCATGGGCGTGGTCGATAAGGCGCGCGGCCAGTTACCGCCGTTCGTCGACGCCTATTTGCCGGCCAGTGCCGCCGAGTTCCGCGTGGCCATCGGTGAGTGGCTGAGCAAACATTTGAGCGACCTGCAACTGGTGGGCAAGGACGCGGCGCACATGTTCGTCACCTTGCTGATCGGCATGGTGCTGGGGGCAATCATTGCCCTGCAACGGGTGCCTGACCTGACCAAACGCAAACCCCTGGCCGCTGCGCTGTTCGACCGCCTGCACCTGCTGGTCCAGGCCTTTCGCAACATCGTTTTTGCACAGATCAAGATTTCCCTGCTCAACACGTTCTTCACCGGGATCTTCCTGGCGGTGATCTTGCCGATGTTCGGCATTCACCTGCCGCTGACCAAGACCCTGATCGTGCTGACCTTCCTGCTGGGCTTGCTGCCGGTGATTGGCAACCTGATGTCCAACACCCTGATCACCATCGTCGGCTTGTCACTGTCGATCTGGGTGGCGATGGCGGCGCTGGGCTACCTGATTTTCATCCACAAGCTGGAATACTTCCTCAACGCGCGGATCGTCGGCGGGCAGATCAGTGCCAAGTCGTGGGAGCTGCTCCTGGCGATGCTGGTGTTCGAAGCCGCGTTCGGCCTGCCGGGGGTGGTGGCAGGGCCGATTTACTACGCGTACCTCAAGAGCGAGTTGAAGCAGGCGGGGATGGTCTAGGGTGTGGATGCCTTCGCTGGCCAGCGAAGGCTGCCGCCTCAATCCATCGAACCGTAACGCTTGGCCGCTTCAATCGCCAGACCGCTGCCGATGCTGCCGAAGATGTTGCCTTCGACATGGCGGGCGTTCGGCAGCATGGCCGAGACGCTGTTGCGCAGGGCCGGAATCCCGCTCGAACCGCCGGTGAAGAACACCGTGTCCACCTGGTCGACGCCGACATTGGCGTCCAGCAACAGTTGGCTGACGCTGTTGCGCACGCGCTCCAGCAGGCCGTCGATGGCGGACTCGAACAGTGCCCGGCTCAGTTCCACGCTCAACCCCGGCTCGATGCGGTCCAGCGGCACGTGGCGGCTGTCGGCATGGGTCAGCTGGATCTTGGTTTCTTCCACTTCCATGGCCAGCCAGTGCCCGGCGCGTTGCTCGATCAGCTTGAACAGGCGGTCGATGCCACCGGTGTCCTCGATGTCGTAGCGCATGCTGCCCAAGGCCAGCTGGGATTTTTGCGAGTACACCGAGTTGATGGTGTGCCAGGTGGCCAGGTTCATGTGCTGGCTGGTGGGCATGTAGGCGCCGCTTTTCATCCGGCTGCCGTAGCCGAACAGCGGCATCACGCCTTGCAGGCTCAGTTGCTTGTCGAAATCGGTCCCGCCGACGTGCACGCCGCCCGTGGCGAGGATGTCGTCCTGGCGCTCGCTCAGGCCGCGACGCTCGGGTGACAGGCGCACCAGGGAGAAGTCGGAGGTACCGCCGCCGATGTCGACAATCAGCACCAGCTCTTCACGCTCGATGGTCGACTCGTAGTCGAAGGCGGCCGCGATCGGCTC
>Ga0067045_1029053_pt1 | contig 24320 bp, 19 predicted proteins | sample TerdegcTABiofilm_FD_59184 | JGI IMG/M metagenome (GOLD analysis project Ga0067045, IMG submission 59184) | Combined Assembly of (Gp0054472, Gp0054536) Wastewater bioreactor microbial communities from Singapore -Terephthalate degrading... | reverse complement strand
GCACGTCGTTTCCGCGGGGAACATGCTGATCATGCCCGCCGAAGCTCCCCATTCCCTCATGGCGGAAAAGCCGTTCAAGATGCTGCTGATCATGATCAAGGGATAAACGGTGAAGGTTCAAAGTTCGAGCTTCAAGGTTTAACCTGATTCCGTGGGCGCGCCGGGGTGTCGTTAAACGACTCTTGCCACGATCACCCCGGTGCGCCCCTTCTTTTTCATCAGGTATCCATAAAGCGTTTCCGGGCTGATCAGCACCTTTCCGGCAAGGCTCGAAGCATGGAGAAAGTGGACCCGGCGTCGCAGGCGGAGGGCGATCCCCGCATGGACTACATCCATGCCGCCCTTGCCGGTCGTGATCGCCAGGATATCGCCGTCCTGGAACCGATCCTCGACTCTCCTCAGCTTCTCCCGGGGAAGGAAAACCAGTGGCCGCGCGGACACGCGCCCCTCGATCTCCCTCAACCGCAGGAAGGTTTCTTCGTCTTCGAGTGCGGGATAACGTTCCGGGTGATCCGTCATGTAAGAAATCGACTTGACCAGCCACTGCCCCCCCAGGTCCGCCGTCACATCACAGAGAAATCCCTTCGCCCCGGCATCGAAAAGCCAGTCCGAAAAATAATGGAGCCGGGAGGCAAAACCGTCCAGGATTCCGTTCCGATAGCGCAATCGCCTCAGAGTCGCGGCATAATCGGGAAACCCCGTCGCTCCGGTCCGAAACAGCCGCTCCAGAACCACGGCATTTTCCACCAGGGTAAAACAGTCCAGCTCCCGTAGATTGATGACCAGCCGCTCCGGTCCTTCCCCTTCCAGCGTATGCGCCCCATACGGCCTGCCCAGAAAGGCGAGCCCCGCAGCCGCAATGCCGGCGCCGGAGGAAAAATCACAGCCTCCGCCGCGCACCGGCATACCAGCAATCTCCCTAAAAATCCGGATGTCTTCCGGGGTATGAAGAATGGCTTGTTCGTTTTCTTCTGAAGGGTTCATGAAATTTTTTCTCCCGCGATTCCATTCCTTTCAAGCTTCCTGATGGAACAGGCAGCACCATTATGCTCTGGAATCCTCTGAACGCAACCTCAATGTTGCAGGCGAGGAATAAATTCCTCCTGGCGCAAAAACGGTCACGGGCAGGTTTCTCCGTCTGCAACCTGAGTGAGAAGGAGCCGAGGTCACCAGTTTTTCAATCTGATTTGCGTCCCGTCTGCAACCCGCGCGAGGGAAGCCCCTGAATTTCCCCGCCGGGGGCTGAATGCCAACCCGTCTGCAATCCGTACGAGGGTACGAGGGGGAGCCCCTGTCGAATCCTGTACGGCGGGTGCCCGCCTTCGTATGGAAAGGGCTCAACCGGCAAAAAATTTTTGCGGTTGACACTCTCCAGGCAATTTATTAGAAACTCCTCCATTACATTCTTTCCTTTGCTGCCGGTTTTCTGTTAACTTCCGAGTCACCTCTTTGTGTACTCTTCCTGCTTTTGACGTTGACGCACCCCGGTCAGGCCCGATGCGGAGCAGCGGCAATGAAAGCGGGATCGATTGCTGAAACTGTCCTGGTAAAGGAGATTCTCTTACCCTCTCTGAAAAAAAGGAAAATGTCATGAAAACTTTTTTTTATCCGCGAAGCATGGTCGTGGTGGGGGCGTCTCCCACGAAGCAGAACCTGGGCCATCTCATCCTGATCAACAATGTTCAGCGGGGCTGTACAGTCAGGTTATACGGAGTGGGCAGCGAAGAAGGTGAAATCGCCGGCGTTCATGTATATAGAAATGTCGCTGACCTTCCGGAAGTACCTGACCTGGCTCTTTTCATTATCCCGGCGGCTGCAATCCCCGATCAGCTGGAGGAATGCGGGAAGCTGGGAATCCGCCGCGTGGTGATCGAGTCCGGCGGTTTCAGCGAATTTTCCAGAGAAAAAAGCAATGCCCTGGAGGAAAAACTCCTGGATATCGCCGCCTGCCACGACATCCGTTTCATCGGCCCCAACTGCATCGGAGCGGTCAACTACGATCTCAACCTTCTCATGCCTTTTCTTCTCTACAAAAATACTCTGCCCGGCGGACGGGTGGGCATCATCTCCCAGAGCGGCGGCATCGGCCATTATTACCTCGAGCACCTTCCGGAGAATTCCGTCCGGCCGGGCAAGATGGTCAGCATCGGCAATAAGCTCCAGATCGACGAAACGGATTTTCTCGAATATTTTCTTGAAGACGAACATACGGACCAGGTGATCATTTATCTGGAAGGCTTCAAACGAGGGCGGGATTTCTTCCATACCGCCCTGTCCGCGTCCAAGCCCGTCATTCTTCACAAAGCCAACCGCAACCCCCAGAGCGCCCTGATCGCCCGCTCCCATTCCGCCGCTCTGTCCGCCAGTGACGATGTGGTCGACGGGCTCTGCCGTCAGGCAGCCATCATTCGGGTGGAGGACGATGAGGAAGCGATTCGCTCCGTCAAAATCCTCCAGCAGCCTCTGATGCGGGGCCGGCGGATCGCCGTATTGTCCCGTTCTGGAGGACATGCCGTCATCAGCGCCGATGCCTGTTCCCAGTATGGTTTCGAACTGGTTCCTTTCCCCGACAGTTTTTTCGATAAACTGGACACCCTTTATCGGCAGCGGGTCATTGCCCGTCAGAACCCTCTCGATCTGGGAGAAATCTTCGATTACCGGATCTATGGCCGGATTCTGGAAGAAACGCTCAAGCTCGATTGCGTCGACGGCGTCCTTTTCAATCACATCTACCAGTCCCACTACGAGGCGGAAATGTCGCGAACGTTTCTGGGGGAACTGGACGGCCTGATCCGGAAATACAATAAGCCTGTGGCGGTCGCCGCCATCACCGACGTTGCGGAAACCACGGAGCTCGTCAAAAACTATCCCGTCTATGCCAGCCCCCTGGCGGCCATCAAAGCCCTCAATGCCTCGGCGGCCTACGCGCGGCAGAGAGAGCGGCGGGATGCCCGGGGCAGAAGCAGAACCTTTTCCTTTGTCCTTCCGGAGGCCCATGCCCGCCTGGACCGCTTGATCCGGGAAAAACGGCATCCCCTGGCCGATGAATGCATCGACCTGCTGACCGCCGCGGGGCTGAGCTTTGTCAGAAGCTGGAAAATATCGGAGGCCGACGATCTGGACGGCCTGAACATCACCTTCCCCGTAGCGGTTAAGCTTCTTTCCAGCGAGGCCTCGCACAAGTCGGACGTCGGCGGGGTTAGATTGAATCTGACCGACCGGATCTCTTTGATGCGAGCCCTGGCGGAAATCCGCATCTCCGTCAAGGAAAAATTCCCAAATGTTTCCGTAGAGGGGTTTCTCGTTCAGGAAATGGTCTCCGAAGGTCTGGAATGCTTTGTCGGCGGCAGACAGGATCCCGTTTTCGGACCTGTCGTGGTGGCCGGTGTGGGCGGGATATTCCTGGAAATATTCCGAAACTCCGCTGTCCGCATCGCCCCGGTAACCCCCTCAGAGGCGCTGGATATGCTGCAGGAACTCCGGTCGTGGCCGATTCTACAGGGAAGCCGGGGGCAGGCTCCGCGCGACGTGGAGGCCCTGAGCGATCTCATCTGCCGGGTCGCGGCTTTGCTTAACGCCGTTCCCCAGATCGCCGAAATCGATCTGAATCCCGTTTTCGTTCATGCGGCCGGACAGGGAATATCGCTGGCCGATGCCCGGATTCTCATCAAAGATGACAACGTGCCGGGATAAAAACGGAGGAACGCCCCGTGAACGAAATCGCTGTTTCCGACAGCGCCATGACCTTCAGGGAAGCGGTTTCCGGCTGCCCGGCCCCGGAAGCCGTCCTGGCCGCCCTTTGCCTTGTTGACGTTTCCTATTACGGCTTTGATGGGAGGCTCCATGGCGGTCAGCTTCTGGTCCATTCGTCCGTCGAACGGGATATTCACGAAATTTTCAGCCTGATCCGGGAGGCGCGCTTCCCTCTGCGCTCGGTCATTCCTATCGCGCGATACGACTGGTCGGATGAGGCCTCCATGGCGGCCAACAATTCCTCGGCCTTCAATTACCGTTTTATCGCCGGAACCCGGAGACTCTCCCGTCACGCCTCGGGCCTGGCCGTCGATTTCAACCCCTTCCAGAACCCCGTAGTCTATGAAAACGGCGCGATACTTCCTCCGGGAGCCCTTTACCGTCCGGAGGCCCCGGGCGCCCTGACGGAATCTTCTCCCGTCGTCCAGGCCTTTCTGCGGCTGGGCTGGCGCTGGGGCGGCCATTTTCTTCATATCCGGGATTATCACCATTTTGAGAAACAGACATGAACCCGTCCAAAAACCCGTCTGAGTTTTTTTCATTTTATCCTCCTGGTTCAGGCGGAATAAATTTGTTTTCTTTCCCGGTTTTTTCCGCTATAGAATGGAAAATTTTCCTTTTTTTACGGAAATTCAAGACTTTATAAGACAATATCAGAATTCAACAGGCTTCGGCAGGGATGATGGAGGCGACAGATGGCGATTCTTTCCAGTGTTTTCGACCCGAAAACCATCGCGTTGATCGGCGCCTCGGACAGAACAGGCTCCGTCGGCAGGCTTCTCCTGACCAACCTGCTCAGTTCAAAAGACAGAAAGATCTTTCCTGTCAATCCGCGCAGGAGCACCCTGTTAAATCGCGCATGCTATCCTGACATCCGCGGCATTCCCGAACATGTGGACCTCGCGGTGATCGCCACCCCGGCAGAAGGGGTGCCCGATGTGGTGGAACAATGCGGCAGAGCCGGTGTGGACGGCGCCGTGATCATCTCCGCCGGCTTCAAGGAAACGGGAGCGGGGGGACTGCTTCGGGAGCGCCGGATATCGGATATCCGTCAGCGGTACGGCATGCGCATCCTGGGTCCGAACTGTCTGGGCTTCATCAGGCCCGATGTGGGACTCAATACCACTTTCATCGAAAACACCCCCCCGCCCGGAAATATCGCCTTCATCTCCGAAAGCGCGTCCCTGGGCAGCGCGATCCTGAACTGGGCGATCGATGCCCATGTGGGCTTCAGCATGTTCGCCTCTCTGGGCTCGATGATCGATATCGGCTTCGGAGATCTGATCGACTTTCTCAGTGATGACTGGAACACGAAGAGCATCCTCATTTACATGGAAGGTGTCGGCAACGCGAGAAAATTCATGAGCGCCGCCAGGGCGTTCGCCCTCCGCAAGCCCATTGTCGTCCTCAAGCCCGGAAGGTTGACCGAGATGACGAAGGCAGCGAAATACACCGATGCCGCGGTAGGCAACGACGCGATATACGAAGCGGCGTTCAAAAGGGTGGGCGTGATCCGGGTCAAGGACATTGCGGGTCTGTTCCAGGCCGCCGGAGTTCTGGATTCCCGAAAACTGCCCCGCGGACCGAGGCTGGCCGTCGTAACGGCAGCCGGTCTGGAATTCGCCTATGCCGGGCCGGGCCTCATGGCGACGGATGCCCTGATCGATCTCGGGGGAGAACCGGCCAGACTTTCCCCGGAAACCATCGAAACGCTGAAGAACACCCTGCCGCCGCAATGGAGCGAAGGCAGTTCCGTCAACGTGCTCGGGGATACGGACACCGCCGGATATGTTAAGGCCATCGACGCCTGCCTCAATGATCCGGGAGTCGACGGCGTTCTGGTCCTTTACGTTCCCATGAACATCGCGGGCCCTGAAGACGTTGCCCGGGCGGTCATCGACAGCTCGAGAAAGACCACCAAGCCGATCGTCGCCGCCTGGATGGGGGGAAGGCAGGTGAGAAACGCCAGGGAGCTCCTGGTCCAGAACAACATCCCCACCTATGAAACTCCGGAGGAAGCGGTCCGGGCCTACGTCAGCATGTTCAAATATCGAAGAAACCTGGATCTGCTCTATGAGACCCCCTCGGAATTGCCTGAACGTAAAGCCCCTTCGAAACCGCCGCTGAGAAGGATCATCGAAAAAGCCGTTTCGGAGGAAAGGACGCTCTTAAGCGACAGGGAATCTAAAGCCTTTCTGGCAGGTTACGGCATTCCCTCAGTGGATTCGCATCTCGCCGGAACCCTGGAAGAAGCTCTCTCCCTCGCGAAGGAAATCGGCTACCCCGTGGTAATTAAAATTGCATCTCCGCAGATCCTCTACAAAAGGGAAGCGGGCGTTGTGATATCGGGAATTTTTTCGGAAGAGCAACTTCGGGCCGCCTGGGGAAGAATGATGAGCGCGGTGAAACAACGCGCCCCGGACGCGGTCATCGAGGGAATCACCCTGCAGAAGATGATCGAAAACGTGGATTACCAGCTCATTGTGGGATCACAAAGAGACAAGGATTTCGGCTCCTTCATCCTCTTCGGGATGGGAGGGAGAAACGCGGATCTGATCCGGGATTTCTCCATCGGCCTGCCTCCCCTCAACCGCACACTCGCCAAACGGCTGATGGAAGAGACGAAGGCATACAGCCTGATTCAGGGGTATCGCGGTAAAACGCCCGCGGATCTCAATGCGCTCGAGGAAGTTCTCGTGAATTTTTCCAATTTGATCGTCGATTTCCCGGAAATCGCGGAAATTGAAATCAATCCGCTGGTCATCTCAGACGGCAGACCCTGCGCCCTCAATGCCCGGATTGTCCTCGGAATCCAATCCAGCGAAGACTGGCTGTTCATCGACTACCGTTCGCAGTATCCACACCTGGTCATCAGTCCTTATCCGATCAAGCTGATCGAGAACTGGAGGCTCACGGACGGAACCCCGGTCGTGCTGAGGCCGATTCGACCGGAAGACGAACCCCTGGCCCGCGAGTTTGTTTCCAGCCTGTCACCGGAAACGCTTCGCACCCGGTTCTTCTCTTCCCTGACCAGCATCACCCACGAGTGGCTCGTCCTGTTCTGCGACACGGACTACGACCGGCACCTGGCCATTGTCGCGGAAATCGTGGAAAGCGGTAAGAGAAGAATCATCGCCGTGGGGACGCTTCACGCGGACCCGGTTAAAAACTCCGGTGAATTCGCCCTGCTTGTTCATGACGACTATCAGAGAAAAGGACTGGCCTCCAAGCTCTTGCACCTCATCATCGACTACGGCCGGCGGAAAGGTCTGGGGGAAATCGAAGGGCAGATCATGACCGACAACGACAAGATGCTCGGCCTCGCCAGGAAGCTGGGATTTATAAGGAAGTGGCAGGAGGGTGGGACTCTCATCGTCAGCCTGCGTTTGAAATGACGGCGAATCAGCTGGCACCGACCGGTCTGTCGGCCTTTTCGCCGCAGGCGACAGGGCAGGCGCCGGCGGCCTCTTACGCCGCTGCAAAAAGAAAAAGCCGTCCCCCCTGCACAGCGGAAGGGGGAACGGCTGCAGACATCGCCTCTCCGTCAGGAGACCGGCAGCAATAGGGAAGCAATCACCGTGACGGATAACGATTCAAGATGATCTGAAAGGGGACAGACTATTGAACTTTCAGTCCCGTGGGCGCAGTCGGCGGATTCGTTGAACTCGTGGTCGTCGAACTTGTCGTGCCCGTTTGAGCGCCGCTTCCCCTGGGATTGGTTCCATTCAGAAATTCCTCCAGATTTGTATAACCATCTCCATCGGCATCGGACAGGGCATCTGAAGCACTCCCGGGATTCAAGCCGTTTGCCGACTCCCACGCATCCGGCATTCCATCGTTATCCGCATCTTTACAAGGTGTTCCAGGATCAATAGTCAGGTAGCCGCCGACTTCCGAAGGGCTGCTGATCAATTTGCCCGTTCCGGCCTTGAAATCCGCAATGACCCGCGCATCATGGGCGTCTCTTTTGTTCACCCAATTGCCGTTGCAGTCTAATCTCTGCGAATTTCCAACAGTTGACAGAATAGCCAGCAATGATCCGTCAAACGCGTTGTATTGCGTGATGGCGGGTGGATTGCTCCAGCGTGACGACACAAGATGAGCAAGCGGCGATCCGGTCGTATCCACACCCAAATAGGTTTTATCATTGGACTGGCTGCAAATGTCGGTTTCCGGCTGAGTATCCCTGGTTCTCAGGGAACTGTGATAGTTGCCCTGCATGTAGGTTTCAACACCCAGGCCGCCTTCCATGTAATCCAGGGCCCGATAACCTCTCGTTCCGCCGCCGGCTGGACCCCGTTTATAATAGTTTTTCACTAAATTGATTTTCAGGAGCATATCGGCCTCCTGCGCCGGATACGTAAAATTGTTTCCCCCTGGGTTATAAAAGATATTGTTAACGATATCGACGTACCCCGCCCCACGAATATAGGGTCCATTCCTGTCATTGCAGCTCGAGCTGAAGTTATGGTGAACGGAAAACTGCTGCGCCGGATTTTTCCTGTTGCCGCTGCCATCGGCATAACCGCCGACCATCATGCACATGCTGTGTGACAGCAACCCCTCATAGGTCATGTTGTATGACCATGTTACATTTTTCGGATCATACCAGCTGGTCAAGTTTTCGTCAGAGCCCCAGCTTACGCTGCAATGGTCAATCACGACATTATAGACGTTATTGACCGGGGAATTGTCATAAACGGACAGTGTGTCACTTCCTCCGCGAACAGTCAGGTATCTGACGACAACATCATGCGTGGCGACGCCCAGGGAACCCTTGATCGTAATCCCGCCACCGGGGGCGCTTTGACCGGCAATGGTAATATAAGGGTTATTGATTTTGAAGCTTCCCGTTATTGTCCCACCGGTGGCGAATACGCACGTTCGCGGCCCACTCGCGGAAATGCAGGCCCCGAGACTTCCCTCACCGGTCGCATTCGTGTTGGTCACCTTATAGATCTTCCCGCCACGGCCTCCGACCGTAGTCGAACCGTAGCCTTCCGCCCCGGGAAAAGCCGGCAATGCGAACGCGGGATTATCGGCAACAAGGGCCAACAAAATGCAGAGAACTGAAAGTAGATACTTTTTCAACATGGTTTCCCTCCCTGTCGAGTAAAATCTCGACTGTAAATCTTTTAACAACACCCAATTCAAGGATTCAACGACCGAAGGACATAAAGAACAAGCCCTCCTGTTGACTCACCTCCGGATTTGTCCTTCATAATCACCTCTTCCTTTGATTGCTCTTACCAGACTCTCCATGCAACACATGAAGACCGCCGCTCCAGTCTTTTGTCGCAGCAGATATCCAATCGTCTGTCACGCGCGCTTCCTGTCGGCAACGTCTCATCAAATGTCAGTCAGACGTTTTGACACAGCGCCCGTTATAAATTTTTTCATAAGGACGGGATCAACGGCAGGAACAGCACTACAGGAAAACAAATCAAGACTAAAACGCGGCGGAGAATATCAGGAAGGGTCTTTAAAATCAGGAGGAACCTAAAATCTCAAAACCGAGGGAAACTCATTAACCTGAAAAACGCGTGAAACAACCTTCACTCTGATGCCTGGTACGATATGTGAAATCCTTATGGCGCTCCCTTTAATACGTCGCAACGGAAGTTGTCAATGAAAAAAAACATCTTCCGGATGCCGATTACCCCCGCACCCCCGTCATTCCTGAACGACAGCAGATCGGGCGGGGTTGCAGGCAAATCAGCCGCAGTCTTTCATATTCATCATTTTCCCCTGCAAAGACTGTCGGCTGATATTTCTGTTGTCAGGGCTCCCGGTTATCCCAGGGCGTCCAGTTTTTTTGTAAGCAATTCCCTGATAATCTTCGGATTGGCCTTGCCTCCGGAGGCCTGCATCACCTTGCCGATGAGAAACCCCGCGGCCTTTCCCTGGCCGCCCCGGTAATCGGCAACCGCCGCCGGATTTTCACCCAGCACCCTGTCAATAAGGCCCTCAAGGGCGTCGTGATCGGATACCTGCCGAATCCCCCGGGCTTCGACAATCTTCTCCGGACTCTCCCCGCAGTCAAACAGCTCGATCAGGACCTGCCGGGCGGCATTGGCGTTGATTTCGTCTTTGGCCAGCATTTTCAGCAGGGCGGCAAAGCGCGCGGGAGTTACCGGCGTGCCGCTCAACTCCTGCCCACGCTCCCTGACGGCGGCAAGCAGCTGGGTGGTGAGCCAGTGCATGGCAGTGCGCGGCGCGACCTTCTCGGCGATGAGGGCTTCGAAATAAGAGGCCGTTTCCGGATCGGCGCTCAGATAGACTGCCTCTTCGTCGGTCAGGCCGTACCGGGCGACGAAGCGTTCGGCCCGCGCGGCAGGCATTTCGGGAAGTCTCGCCCGCATCTTTTCTATCCATTCCGGAGACAGATCGATGAAAGGCACCGACGGATCGGGGACGCACGGCCCTTCAAACTTGGCCCGCATGGGGAACGTCGCCTTCCTGTCAGGATCCCAGAGGCGGGTATGGAGAACCACGGCCTCCCCCGACGAGACGCAGGCGCTCTGGCGGCTGATCTCATAGGCAACGGCATCTCCCACATGCCGGATGGAATTCATGTTCTTGACTTCCACCTTGGTATTCATCTGGTCCGTTCCCCGGGGACGCACGGAGATGTTGGCATCAACGCGCATGGTGCCGTTTTCCATACTGCATTCGGAAGCGCCCACGTAGCGCACCTGCGTGCGGAGGGCCTTGAGAAACTCCATGGCGTCGTGGGGAGTGCGAAAATCGGGTTCGCTGACGATTTCCACGAGGGGCGCTCCGGCGCGGTTGAAATCCACGAGGCTGATGGGGGTTCGTCCCTCCATTTCATGGACCAGTTTGGCAACGTCTTCTTCCATGTGGATATGGTGGATGCGCAGCCGCTTCGGCCGGCCGTTTTCATCCGTAATGTCGATCCCGCCTCCCCGGGCCAGGGGCAGATGGGCCTGGGACAGCTGGTAGCCCTTGGGCAGATCCGGGTAGTAGTAAACCTTCTGGTCGAAGGCGCTGCGGGGCTGAAGTTCGGCGCCCAGTCCCAGGCACAGCAGCGACGCCTTTTCCAGGGCCGCCTGGCTGAGGCGGGGAATGGCTCCGGGAAACCACAGGCAGATCGGGCAGGTGTTGACGTTGGGTTCGTCGCCGGGGTTGTTGGGACAATCGCAGAACAACTTGGTCGGACAATTGAGTTCGATGTGAATCTCCAATCCGATAACCGCTTCAAATTCCATGACTATTTACCTCCCTGGCGTGCACTCAGAAGATATTCGCCCAAGGCGAGAAGGCGGGCGTCGCCGAGCCTCGGTCCCGCAAGCTGCAGGCCCGGTGTAATCGCACCCGCGCCGGGCGGCAGATACAGAGCCGGCTGGCCGGTGACGTTGGCGAAGGCCGTATAGAAGAATTGCCGGTATGTATCATCCAACGATGCAGCCATGTCAGGAACCCCGGGATTGACCGCAGGCAGGGCCAGAAAGTCCGCCTGGGCGCTGATTTCCGCCATGGCCGCAAGGAGGCGGGCCCGGACGCGGCAGGCGTCTTCATAGGCGTCGTAGCGTTCAAACTGGAAAAAAGCCCCTTGAAACAGATAGCTTTTCACAAGGGTCCCGAAGGCGGCGCCGCGGGAAAGGAGATACATCTCATTCCAGTTTTTTGCCCCCTTTGCCCGCTGACCGTAGCGCACCGAATCGTAACGCCCGGCGCTGGACGACGCTTCCACGGAGCCGACGATCCGATGAACCAGCGCAAAAAGAGAAAAATCGGGCAGGGAAATCTCCCTGAGGGAAAAGCCCGCTTCCCTCAACTCCGCAAGGGCGGCCTCGAACGCGTCCCTCTGTTCGGAAGTCACGTTGCTCAGCCCTTCCGAAACGACACCGATGGTTGTTTCCCGGGGGTTTATTTCCCTCGGGGAAAAATCCGGCGTTTTCTCATCGGGAAGGGAATAGTCCCGCTCATCGGGGCCGGCGATGACTTTCAGGACCTCCCGGATCGGCTTCACACCGCCGGCAAGGAGGCCGCAGCATTCCATGGACGGCATCAGGCCGATGAGTCCGAAACGGGAAACGATCCCCCAACTGGGTTTGAAACCGCAGACCGAAGCCCGCGCCGCGGCCAGGCGGGTCTCGCCCATCAGGTCCAGCGACAGTTCGACATCGGCCGCCTGATTCCGGATGGCCATGCCGGCCCGGCTGTCATCGAGGCCGAACCCGAATTCGCTCATCCGGGTCAGACCGGTCAGAACGGCGCCGGCCTGGCGCAGGCGCTCCACGACGGTCGCGTCCTCCAGGGCTGTAAAACCGGCCAGAGCCCTGGAACCGGCATCGGTCGGCCATTCCGCCACACAGAAACAGGGCTGAATCGCCGTTTTGAGTCCCCGCAGGGGGCCACTCCCGGAGGAGGCAGTTTGAGGACTGGTATAGCAAAAAATGTCTTCCATGAAGGCTTCTCCTTCTGTTGTGTGTTTAATCCAGAATGCCGGCGACTTTGAAGTAATCTCCCTTGACCGCCGGGGCGTTCTTGAGCAGCCGGCCGGTACCGGAAAACGACAACCGCACGGCCTCGAGGCCCTCCCGGACGCGGTTGGCGACGGGCGCCACACTCCGCACCGGCTCTTCGTTCCCCGCCAGATCCCCAACCTGGGCAGCCAGTTCCTCGGCCTGGGCGACAATGCTTTCCATCACGGGACGCTCTCCTTCGGCAATGCCGATGCGCGATACCCAGGAAAGATGATCGATCCGGTCCTCCTTCTCGGCGTCTCCGGGCAGGACGTCCTTATCGCCCAGGTTCAGCAGCCCCAGCTCGGCCAGCTGTTCGCGTTTGACCTCGGAAGGCGCGCCGGTAAGGGGGCAGGCGGCGGAGCGGTTCTTCGGGAAGGCGATCACCTCCCGGATGGACGGAGTCTGGAGGATCATGGAAACGACGCGGTCCATGCCCAGGGCCAGGCCGCCGTGGGGCGGCGCGGCAAAATCGAAGGCCCGCAGGAAAAAGCCGAATTTGTTCTTCACATCCTCTTCCGTAAGGCCCAGAGCGGCGAAGATTCTGCGCTGCACCTCGCGGTCGTTGATGCGGATGCTGCCGCCGCCCAGCTCTTCGCCGTTGACCACAAGATCGTAGGCGCGGGAGCGCAGGCTCAGGAGCTCTTCGATGTTGCCGGGATCGAAATCGGTGCGGTCCGGCGCGGTGAAGGGATGGTGGCTGGACGTGACTCCCCCTTCGTCCGTGGGTTCGAACAGGGGAAATTCCGTGATCCACACCGGGTAGAAGACGCCTTCGGGAATCAGGCCGAGGCGATTGCCCAGATGGAGGCGCAACTGGCCCAGAGCGGAGTTCACAATGGCACAGGACGGATCGGCGACCATGATCAGGACGTCCCCGTCCTCCACCTGAAAGACCCGCTTCAGCGCCTCCAGTTCATCGGCGCTGAAGAACTGGACAATATTGGATTCCAGCTTCCCTTCTTCGGCGCGCATCCAGGTCATGCCCTTGGCGCCGAAGGACGGGGCGATTTCCTTCGCGTATTCGTTCTGCAGGACATTTTTGCTGAGCTTTTCCGACTGGCCCTTGATATTGATGCCCCTGATGGAACCGCCGCGCTGCAGGATCTGTTTGAAAATGGAATAGGAAGTCCGGGAGAACACTCCGGTGACATCCGCCATGCGCAGGCCGAAGCGCAGATCGGGGCGGTCGGAGCCCGTCGTATCCATCGCCTCCGCGTAGGTCATGCGCGGAAAGGGCCGGGAAAGGGTTATCCCGCCGATGGCGAACATCCTCACCGTCAGTTCTTCGATCAGTTCATAGAGGAACTCCTCGTCGATGAAGGACGCCTCGATGTCGAGCTGGGTGAATTCCGGCTGGCGGTTCGGGCGCAGGTCTTCATCGCGGAAACACCGGGCAAGCTGAAAGTAGCGCTCCATGCCGCCGATCATGAGGAGCTGCTTGAAGAGCTGGGGAGACTGAGGCAGGGCGTAGAAACTCCGGGGATGGATGCGGCTGGGGACGAGATAGTCCCGCGCCCCTTCAGGGGTGCTCATCGTCAGCACGGGCGTTTCGACTTCCACGAAACCCCGGCTGTCAAGAAATTCCCGGACGCACTGGGAAATCCGGTGCCTCAGGATCAGGTTTTTCTGCATGGCCGGGCGGCGGATATCCAGATAGCGGTACTGCATCCGCAGATCCTCGTTCACATGGTCCGTGCCGGCGGATGACGCCCCGGCCACCATGGCCTTGTCGGAAATGGCGAAGGGCAGCGCCTCCGACTCGCTCAGGACGGTCAGCTCCGAGACGAAGACCTCGATATCGCCCGTTTCGATGTGGGGATTCTCCGTGCCCGGGAGGCGCTTTCTAACTTCGCCCTGAACGGCGACGCAATATTCGGCGCGCAGGGACGCGGCCTGACGGTAGACGTCGGCCGACGTCGCTTCCGGGCTGAAAACAATCTGGATGATGCCGCTGCGGTCCCGCAGGTGAATGAACAGCAATCCGCCGTGATCCCGGAAGGCGTCCACCCATCCGGCTAAAAGCACCCTGCGGCCCGTATGATCCGGCGTCAGATGCCCGCAAAACATGCGTTCTGAAAAGTCCATGAGAAAATCCTTTCTCCTTGAAATCGGAAAGTGCGCACCGCGATTCGGCACAAATTTGTGTCACGGACCCTATCAAAGCCCTCCTGATTTTTCAAGGCTTGAATAGGGCGACAGGCAGGAAAGTTGCCGGGATTTTACATGGAAATGGCCGCCTGATTAGGCTGGCTGATGCCGGTTGATATCGATTACGGAACTCCCCAAGCATTCTGGTGTGGCCTTCGTAGGGGAAGCTTTCTGATCTTTGCGATCATGAGGGGTCTCCCTGCCGACCATCGGCTGTCGCTCCCTCTTGAAAGCGGCCGAGTGATGGATCTCTCTGAAGGAGGGGATTTTGTCCTTCCTGAAAAAACTTGCAGGCAAGGGGAAACAACTGCGAGCTGTTGCAATGGACATGGGCATTTCCTTCCTTATTTGTGATGGTCCTCGACCATATGCGAAGCACAAAAAGGCCAATCTGGCCGCCTTCAGATACATTGACATCTGATAACTTTTAGCGTACGATATATCGTACGTAAAGGAGATCAAAGATGCCAACCTTAACTGCAACAGAAGCAAGAAAACGCTTGTATAGCCTTGTGGATGAAGTCAAAGAATCTCATGAGCCTATCCAGATTGTTGGGAAAAGAAGCTCGGCAGTCCTCATTTCTGAAGATGATTGGCGAGCAATCCAGGAGACGTTATACCTTACATCAATACCAGGCATGCGTGAATCTATCCGGAAAGGTCTTGGAACTCCCATAGAGGAATGTGACGAGGAAATAAACTGGTGACTTGGAAAATAGTTTTCACCAGGCAGACGAAGAAAGACGCCAAGAAAATATCGCACTCCGGCTTAAAATCTCAAGTAGAGCACCTGCTGGAAATTCTCAAAGAAGATCCCTATCAGACATCCCCACCATTTGAGAAACTTCTGGGAGATCTATCAGGGGCGTGCTCTCGCAGGACAAGCATTCAGCACCGGCTGGTTTATCAAATACTTGATGATATCAAAACAGTTAAAGTTATCCGTATGTGGACACATTACGAATAGCTTGTTGACATAAGGCTAACATTAATTCAATTTCTTTGACCGGGGCGACTGCTCGGTCAGCTGATCTCCATCTATTTTAGGCTCGTCTTCACTTTCTTTCATTCACAATTATCAGTTCACCATCACTCAACCGGCGCTTGTGTAAAAGAACGGTCAACAGCCTGACGATTTTTCTCAAAAGTGCTCATAGCGGGTTTCACCTGGAAAAAGTGTGAATAATCTGAATGTTTACGGAAAACCTGCAGTGTTATAACTCCAGCAATTTAACAGGTTCATCTCAGGCGGCGCAGGCCGCCTTTGGGTGTTTGAAGAAGTTACGGACATGTGCCGGTCGTTTCAGCATGGTTCTCACAGCCACATCATCAAGCCCATTTCGAACGGGTCCTGCCATTCCTTGGCAAGGAAGGTGGAAACATGTACTCCATTGGTGATGCAGTGCATAGGGGACTCACATGGGCGTACCTGAGGCCACATATCGGACAGAATTATAGAGGAAACCCTTCCGTGGATTCGGGACACGCCATTATGGTGGCGTGTCCCGCTGAGTGCCAGTTTCGTCATGTTAAAATCCCGGCCGTAACTCGCGCCGCCCAGCCTCATGAAATCGTCGCGCTGCACACCCAGATCGTTAAAGCAATCTCTGAAGTAGCCCCAGATCATTTCCTGCTCGAAGAGGTCATGTCCTGCCGGCACCGGTGTATGGGTTGTAAACACCGTGTTGGCTGCCGTCGCCTCCAAGGCTGCATGGATGGCCGAGGCACTTCACCTAACCATGGCCTACTTCAGCTTGGAGCGTGACGTCTTCATCAGCCACTGGCTGCCGGAGCGCCAGAAAGAGTTGGCTCGGCAGACCACCCCCGAATCCTGGCGGAACATCGTCGAAAGCCTCAACAACCCCGTGCAACAACATATTGTCACCGATGATCGCGAGAAGACCAATGTATTGGTGTTGGCCGGCCCTGGCTCCGGAAAGACTCGCGTACTTGTGCATCGTATTGCGTATCTTGTTCGGGTAAAAAGGGAAAATGCACGTGGAATTCTTGCCTTGGCCTATAACCGCCATGCAGCGGTCGAAATTAGACGGCGTCTTGCAGATTTGATAGGCGATGACGCAAGGGGTGTCACGGTGCTCACGTGTCACGCGCTCGCTATGCGCCTCGCTGGTGTGAGTTTTGCCGGGCACACGGAGATGTTGGACGACGATGCATTCAAGAAGGTACTTCAGCAGGCGGTAGCACTTTTGAAAAGAGAGGGTCTGCCGCCAGAGGAAGCCGACGAACAGCGTGATCGGTTGCTTGCGGGCTTCCGCTGGATCCTTGTGGATGAGTATCAGGATATCGGTCCAGAGCAGTATGAACTCATCTCCGCTCTAGCCGGACGGACTTCGCAGGATGAAGATGGCAGGCTAAGCCTTTTCGCGGTAGGTGACAACGACCAGAACATCTACGCTTTCGATGGGGCCTCTGTCGAATTTATTCGCCGCTTTGAGAGCGATTATGATGCCAAGCCAGCTTATCTGATCGACAACTATCGTTCGACCGCCCATACCTTGGGTGATTTTTGGGGAAAGGTAGAATAGCCAACCGCGTCCTGCCTTCCCGTGATCGTCTCGCCCTCCTTCAGGGCACGGTTCAGAATGACTTTGCCCCAACCCAAGAAAGAGACTTCGCTGATTCCAACCGGATTGGGATCGGCGTCTGCATAAATCAGGACCCGGCAACCATGCGTGCCGTTTTCATGACCGATCACTTTTGTACCAGCGTAGACTGGCGTGTAAATATCCAACGGAGTAGTACAGTCTGGCTGCTCCGCGCCAGTTGCGAAGCGAGAAATCATGCCCGTAACGATAATTACAAAAAGGACAACACGGACAGTCTGAATGCATAGGGAAGGGCAACTTCGTTGTGCGGCTTTCATTTTAACCTCCTTCCTATTACGATGGTTTCACTATCAGTTGGTAATCTCACACTTCAACAAAATTACGCCGACAAAAGAGCACACAGCCATCTTTTACTGATTTGTATTCTATATCTTGCTACAAAATCATTCAACCAACGACAACAGGAAGAAGTTTTCGGAAATGACAAAGACAATCTTGATAAACGGTTTAGAAACATCAATTTTCTCGCCTCTAAGTTGACACCTTTCTTTCTGTAATTTTCTGCTTGCCAATGTCGTTTCCACGGTCTAATCAACTTTGATTAAAGAATTGACATGACGATTTCATCAGTTAATGCTGAGGCGATTTTGCGAGGAGATTCCAACTAAGGATGAAAAATGGATGGCCAGTGCCGTACAATAAATATGCCTATAAATACATTGCGTTATGTCACATTGGCCATTGCATCTACGAGTCAACGTTTTTGAAAAGTCTTGTATCTGATGATTACACTTGTTAATGCACGGAAGTGACCAATTACTTGTCAGTGAACTCATCACCGTTTCAAATAAACAAAGGCGGGTAGCATCCAATTGGTTCTCCCCGCCTTTGTTTAGAACCGATTATTTAGAACTGATTATTCAGTAACTTCTTTCTTCAGTCCTCTTTTTTTTGCCGCGTCAGGATTTTGGATTGTTTCATAATCTTTCAAAAACCGCCTTAACCGCTTGATTCTGTCATCAGTAGTCTTCAATTCATCCTTCAATTCACTTTTATGCTCTTCCAGGGCTTCTAAGTCCCTCTTAAATTGATCGATATCCATATCAACCTCCATTTATTTAATACTCTACGGTAATTGATAACATCTAACAAATTTTTTGCTCAAATTAAACTCGTCAGAAAAGAGTCTATTCTATTTGGGGATAACCTCTTAATGATTTCTGGTTCGAGTCAGTAAAAATGGACGGAGCATTTCAGAAGCTTCCTCAAAAAAATGACCGTATCTCCGGACATTAGTGGTCCATAATGGGGGCTTAAATGATCAGCTAACCCCCGTTATGATGTTTCGGACTGTTGGCCTCTACCTGTTTTCTTCCATGATTTGTCGGAGTTTTCCCCACTGTGGCATAAACAATTCCCGTGGCATTTCCTTTAACGTCGGAGAAATCCTGGGCCTAAACTCCATAGCGGATAGGACATCTCTTTCCACATCGAGACCCGGGGCAACTTCAATCAGCGTCAGCCCGTCATTTTCCAGGGAAAAGACCGCCCGTTCCGTGACAAAAAAGATCGGCTTGCCTTTTTTCCGGGCGTATGTGCCGCTGAAAGATACCTGTTCGACTTGATTTACGAACTTTTTCCCTTTGCCTTCCTTGAGGATTACGAGTTTGCCATCCTTCACCGCAGTCTTCGCGTCGATGGTCATGGGGGAGACGAAGACGACTTTCTTGGCGGAGTCCGCGATGTTGATGAAGCCGCCCGGTCCGGATATCCGGCCGCCGAACTTGCTGACGTTGAGGTTCCCGTCAGCATCGGCCTGGGCAAAGCCCAGGATGGCGGTGTCGAGGCCGCCTCCGTCGTAAAAGTCGAACATGGCCTCATGGGCAACGGTACATTCCGCGTTGTGGCTTGCGGGAAAATCAAGGCCACTGCACGGAACGCCGCCAAAGTTGCCCAACTCGGTAGTAAGGGTCACCTTTTCGAGGACACCTTCCTCGACGGCCACGCTGGCTACGTACGTGGGCGTGCCGAAGCCGAGGTTGAGGATAGAATCGGGCAACATTTCCATGGCGGCTCGGCGCACGATAACCTTACGTTGATCAAGCGGCAGGGGGGGGATAGAGCCCATGGGCGTATGGAAGTAGCCGCAAAGATCTGGCTCGAAGAAAGTGCCTGTGGTCATGAGATGATTTTCCGGCTTTGCTTGGACGATATAATCCACGAGCCCGCCCGGCACATTCACTCTCCGGGGATGCAGGGTGCCTGTTTTGGCAAGGTACAGTACCTGTGCAATGACGATGCCGCCGCGGTTGTGGACGGCGCTGGCCAGAGACAGTGATTCGAGGAGCAGCGGCTCGTGAGTCATCGCCATGTTGCCTTTTTCGTCACAAACGGATCCGCGAATGATGGCCACATCAATGGGAAAGGGTTTGAAGTAGAGGTATTCTTCTCCTTCGAATTCGATCAGCTTTACGCGTTCTTCCTTCGTGATCTCGTTTATTCTGCCGCCGTCCAAGCGGGGGTCGATGAAGGTGCCCAGCCCCGTTTTAGTGATCACCCCCACTTTCTTGCCGGCCATCTGCCGATAGAGATGGACCAGGATACCCTGGGTGAATAGATGGCATTCAACTTTATTTTCGGTCACCAGTTTGCCCAGGCGGGGAGACTGGCCGATATGACTGCCGATTACTTTTTTGACCAGGCCCTCGTGGGCTAGGTGGTTCATTCCTTTGACATCTCCGTAGGGATAATCCCCGTTGCCGCTACTGAACGTGATGGTGAGATCGCGCGGGGCTCCCGTTTCCAGGAAACGTTTTTCGATGGCTATTGCCATCTCTTCGGCAAAACCGGACAAGACCGACGTGGTCCATGCTACCGTCGTTCCGTCTTTGATCAGCTCCGCCGCCTTTTCTGCACTGATTACTTTGGACATCTTTCCTTTCTCCTTTAAATTCAAATTTAAGAAAGATCACTTTGGTGTCATCATCCCTATGATTCTCCTCAGATGACGGTTTCCCGCTTCGTGATCGCCTTTTCCTCTATATTGACCTGACTGGTAAACAGCCGGGTCCAATCCCGACATTGGCAATGATTTTCCATCCATAATTTTGATATGTTTACCGCTCCAGCTCGCAGGCACGTAAAAGTGGCCGCAACCCCCGCTCCGCTTTACTTTCTTGCATATGAGCTCTTCGCCGTAGACTTCAAATTTAAATACAGGACTGCTTAGCTGATGATCTGTTTTCAAGTACTCTTCACTACTCATAATGAATCCGTCCAGGGATCTCACTTATCGTGACATTTTTTGCTGCAACTCAGTCAATCCGAATAACTTCGACATGTTTCCCGACCCAGTCCAGAGGCACGTCAATCCGGCCGCTGTCACCGTGCTTCTTTACTTCCTTGGATATGACCTCTAGACCGTAGGTTTCAAATTTCAGGACAGGACTGTCTAGGTGATTATCCGTTCTCAAGTATTCTTTACTATTCATAATCAATCCCTCCGGGATAAATATTCATCTCACTCATCGTGAGATTTTTTGCGGATGAAAACTGGGAATGCCGCCATGGGTTGCTTTCCTGAAAAATCAAGCGTCAGGCACTGTCAATTCCGGAAGGCAAGTTTTAAATTATAGAATCCGAATTCCAATTTTCCCGAGATATCGAAGCCTCCCTTGGCGAACGTTTTAAGCATCGGCTCGTTCTCCATAAGTACCGCGGCGGTAAAGCCAAGGAGCCCCTGCCTTTTTGCGTGATGGGTCATGTAAGAAAGCAACGCCGAGCAAATGCCTCTTTTCTGGTAATCATCGCGGACAGCGAATGCGATATCGGCCCAGTAAGTGCTGTCATCAATCTGGTAGCGACCCACACCCACGATCATTTCTTTCCTGTCCAGTGGAATTACGGCGCAGATGACCATTTGCCTGGTATAATCCGTCGTAATCATGCCCTGTATCCTTTCGTGAGGCATGTCGAAACGCTTTGAAAAGAACCGGAGATAAAGACTGGTGTCGGACAATGCATGAATAAAATCTCTGAAAAGAGGCTCATCCGTAACTTTAACGGGGCGGAAAAAGACGCTCATTCCCGAATTTGTTGTCCAGTGTGTTTCAAGATGTTCCGGATACTTTCCCTTTTGCCCGTGGTTGAAGGTCTGATCACGGTAAATGAGTCCGCGTTTCTTCGCTTCTTCCAGCAGCCACGGACGAAATTTCGGGTGCGCGATAGCAATGAGCTCCATGACCCTCTCACGGATCGTTTTGCCGTGAAGATAGGCAATACCGTATTCCGTAATGACGTAACGGACATCGCTTCGATTCAGCGTAACCCCGGCCGATTCAGACAGGGTGGGAACGATGCGGGAGAGCTTGCCGCCCATGGCAGTTGACTGCAGGGCCAAGACAGTCTTCCCATTGCGAGCCATGGCCGCACCGCGCATGAAATCCTGATGAGCGCCGACGCCGCTGTAAAACCGTCCGCCGATGGACTCCGAGGTGGCCTGTCCGGTCAGGTCGATTTCCAGGGCACTGTTGATGGCCACCATATTGTCCTCCTGAGCGATGACAAGAGGATCGTTCGTATAGTCAATAGTTCGAAAACAGATGGAATGATTGTCATGGATGTATTTGTAGGCCTCTCTTGATCCCATGCAGAATGAAGCGATTGTCTTGCCTCGATTCAGTTTTTTCCTGGAATTGTCAATCACGCCGAGCTTGATCAGGTTGATGAGGCCGTCGCTTAGGAGAGAGGTGTGAACTCCCAGATGTTTTTTATTGTTGAGATGAGCCACGGCTTCATTAGGCAGAATTCCGAAGCCTACTTGAATCGTATCGCCATCCTGAATAAGACGGGAGACATAATTGCCTATCTTTTGCGCCGTCTTGCTGGAAATGGAGCCCTGTAACTCCAGAACGGGCTCATCGTGGGGAATGAGATAATCGACATCCGAAATATGGATGAATCCGTCTCCGTGAGTATACGGCATATTTGTATTGACTTGAGCGATAACCAGGGACGCTTTTTCCGTGGCCGCTTTGACCATATCGACACTCACGCCCAGGCTGAGGAAACCATTCTCATCCGGGAGAGAGGTCTGGATCAGGGCAATATCGATTCTGACGAAGCCGCTCCGCAGGAGTGTCGGAACGTTGGACATGGAGATGGGGGTATAATCGGAAGTGCCATCGTTTACGGATGTTCTGGTGTTGTCGCCGATGAAAAAAGTGTTGTGGCGGAAATTGGACTGGAATTTCGGGTCGCTGTAAGGTGTGACCCCAAAGGAATAAATCTGGATGATTTCCGTGTCGAAGATGGCCTTGGGGTTGGATTCCACGTATTTAACCAGTGACTTGACCAGATACTGGGGCTCTCCGCAGCCGGAAGAGACGAAAATGCGATCCCCCCGGCGAATTTTGCTGAATATTTCCACTTCGTCAGCGAACTTTTCGGAATAAGTCGCTTTCCACATTTCAAGGAAATGGTTCTTGTTTCTGCAGTTCATCTTTGATTCCCAGCTCTTGAATGATTGTTTTCGTGAAACTTCAGTGTTAAGGGGCAAAGCTCCACCCCCCGGTTACAAGACCGTCTTTCTCAGATACCGGCGTTTAGCTCATATCCGTTGGTCAAGAAAAGAATGTTTCATGATTTAAGGCGGCACTCATAACAGTAATGGCGAGGAATACAATGCTGAATTAGTGGCGAATTTATAACACTATATGTCAGTATTCTGTAGTAAATAAGCTTTACGAACAGTTAGTTATGAATGTTTGAAGTTAGAATGTAAAAGGGAAGTGCAGTTGAGGGAATAGCGATAACTACACAGATCAAGTTCCCTGAGGGATTGTCTCTTTTATGAAAAGTTTCGCAGTAAAAGTTGAAGGTTGAATTTCTTATTCTTCAGGCCCATCTTTTTCCTGATTTTACCTCTGTAGAAATCGATCTCGCGCTTGGATATATTCAAAAGTTCGGCGATTTCCTTCGATGTCATGCCTTCCTTGATCAGCGCGGCAATCTGGATTTCCTTTGCGGTAAGATTCAAATACCTGGACGTTAACACCTGTACAAAGGGTGAGGCGATCTCATCCAGAGCTTGCTCTACGATTTTGACAAAGTCCTTCTGGATGGCACTCATGGGGGTTTTTTTCAGTTTATCCAGATAAGGCAGAACCTGTTGCTTGATGTTTGTTAAAATTCTTTCCTTCAATTCCTCCTTGTCTTTTTCTATGGTATTTAAAAGAGTCTTCAATGTGGCATTCATCTCCTCCAGATTCTGTGCCTTGAGCCGCAACTCCTGCTCGCTTCTTATTAAAGCTTCCTCCGCCTGTTTCCGCTCAGTGACGTCTTCCACAATCCCCTCAAGGTAATCGGGAGTACCGTTCTGACCGATAACTTTACGGATTGCCAGTTTCCCGATCATGATACTGCCGTCTTTTCGCAGATAGGGCTGCTCGGCATAAAACCATTCCTGCTGCTGCAGGGCGGCAAGGAGTATGGTACGATTTCGGGAATCAGGGTGAATCTGGCTGTAAGTATCCGTGATGGTCTCAGTAACCTCTTTCGGCGAATCATAGCCGAGCATTTTTGCAAAGGCGGAATTAATGCGCAGGAACGTCCCTTCGAGAGTCGTCTGGAACATGCCAATTGACGCGTTTTCAAACAAATTTCGATACAGTGCTTCACTCTTTGCCAGGGCATCTTCCGCCTGCTTCCGGTCGGTATTGTCAAAGACGACAGCCCGACTCATCCGATAGTTCCCGTTTTCATCATAAATCGCGGTCGTATTGATGATTACAGGAAACACACTGCCGTCTTTTCGAATCAATTCACCCTCTACATCGCTTAACCGTCCCTGCTCCTTCAAAATGGGAAAGAGACGGCGGAACCGTTCCATATCTTTTCGAGTCACCATATCGGTAAACTTCATTTTCCCGATCACTTCATCCCGGGAATAACCCAGCCAGCCGAGTTGAGTGTCATTCATCAGAAGAACCGTTCCATCATTTCCCAGGGAGTGGAAGCCGCAGGGTGCATTCTCATAAAGATCTTCGATTTGTGCCAGATACTTCTTCAGCCTTTCTTCTGCCTGCTTCCGCTGGGTCCTGTCAATGATGGCGACAACAGCGGAAAGAGCTCTTCCCCGATCATCGAGGATTGGGGAGTACTTCATTTCTCCCCAGCGCAACGTCCCGTCTTTGCGGACATAATACTTCTCGAGAGTAAACTGATCGATCTCGGAAGTTGTCAATGGAAATGAGACACATTCCAAACAAGTTTAGTGTTGCACCGGATCAGTTGTAACCGGCTTATTGATCCAGACGGCTGAGGGTAAAGCCAGCGGTTTGGGCATGACCCCCTTGAACCG
>Ga0067045_1029052_pt1 | contig 24320 bp, 21 predicted proteins | sample TerdegcTABiofilm_FD_59184 | JGI IMG/M metagenome (GOLD analysis project Ga0067045, IMG submission 59184) | Combined Assembly of (Gp0054472, Gp0054536) Wastewater bioreactor microbial communities from Singapore -Terephthalate degrading... | reverse complement strand
CCGATCCACGTCTAGAGAGGCTGCCGCCTCTACCACCCGCTGGGTGATTTCGGTATCGGCAGCGCCCATCGAACCCAGCCTGGCTCCCTCCCTGGCGCTGTGGGCCACAATCAGGCCGGCGCCGAAGATGCGGCCGAACTCCACTATTCCGAACAGCAACAGCAGCAGCAGTGGCAACACCAGGGCCAATTCCACCGCCGCTTGACCGTGGCTGCGGTGCAAGAATTGTTTCAGCATCTCAGGTCACCATCAGCGCCGCCAGGGCCCCGACCGCTATGGCCAGGCCGTAAGGAAACCCGGCTTGGTGTTCGTCTTCCAACCCGGCGAAGTTCCAGACCGCAAACCGTGAACAGGCGGCTATTCTCAGGCCCTGTGCAATATTCTTCAGACTGCTGGCCAGCCGGCCTCGACCGGCCAGCACCAGCACAGACATCAGCCCGCCGGAAAAGGCGGCCAGCAGGAAACTGTCAAAGACAAACCGCAGTCCCTTGAAGGCGCCTACCATCCCCAGGAGTTTAACGTCCCCGGCCCCTATTCCCCCCAGGAGGTATGGCGGTAAGAGCAGTGCCATTCCCAGGGTCAGGCCTTTCAAGGAAAAAAGCAACCCGCCGATTCCCCCTGACAGGCAGTGCCAAGCGACGGCCCCGAGAGCCGCAGGAAACACAAGGCAATTGGGGATTTTTCTGAACCTGAGGTCCGTATAGCAGGAAAACAGGAGCGCTGCCAGCAGCGCCGCATCAAGCGCCTGCATTCTATCCACCCCTGATACACCCCCCGGCAAGCCGATTCATGATTTGGATTCATAAGCTTTCAGGTTAAGTGTTCAACTGTAACGTGTAACGGGACCGCCTCCAGGGACCAGGAAGGCCCCACCTAAGCGAACTTAAGCGGGGCCTGTTTCACCCTTCTGTTCATCCCCTCCGGTCAGTTTGAACCGCCGGAAGTGGCGTTTGTCAGGTCGCTGTTGATGTTTCCGAAAATGCTGTTCAGTCCACCGCCAAGGGCCGTAAGGGCGCCTACGACCGCCAGGGCCACCAGGGCAATAATCAGTCCATACTCGGCGAGGCCCTGCCCTTGTTCGTCACGTATAAAACTCCTGAGCCGGCTTAACATCGGACAACCATCTCCTTTCCTGGCATTTGTCAATTGGACAAGTATTCGTGGTAATTATCATTTTACACGCCGCCCCAGGATCGGCCATCCGGCTACAAGCTTATTTTATCTAGAAATGTTTCCTAAATTTTCACAAAGTATTAGTCCTAACAACGCCAGGACCCGGGAACGCTTCCCGGGTCCTAGCTCTCACTCCCGGCGGCCTGTTTTTCCCCGCCGGTCCCCAGCCATTCTTGGACCCGCGTCAGGGGCCTGCCCTTCGCTGCCGCGCCGCGCAGGTCGAGAATTGCTATAAACGGGCCGTATTGATCGGCGATTTCCCTGATTTCCGTCTCCCAGACTATTTCCCAGGCAATAATCGACAATTCCCGCGCCAATTTTCGCGCAATAACAGCCGCTTCACCGCCGGGAGCATCAACAAACAAAACAAGGCGCTGCGGAACGCAGTGCCTTCTCAACCAGGCAGCCGCATACCTCGCTACGCCTTCCACATACTCCCTTTCGTCTATACTCAACAACACGCCTAGCGGTGGGTAGAAATCCCGCCGCAACTCTTCGCGGAGGCGGTATGCCCCGTAAACCAGGATGATCAGATTGAGCACGACCAGCGGCAACACGCCCACTCCGGTTTCCCCTCTCCCCGCCATGGTTGGTAATGTAGTATATGCGCGGGGCGGGCGTTTTTTTCCTACTGGAGTTCGACCAGCCGGTTTTTGATGGCAAAAAGTACGGCCTGGGTCCTGTCTTCAACCTGCAGCTTCCGGAAGATGTTGGTGATGTGGTTTTTCACCGTTTTTTCGCTGATGGTGAGTTGCTTGGCTATTTCCTTGTTGCTCCTGCCTTTGGCGATCAGGTTGAGCACGTCCATTTCCCTGTCGGTCAGGCTCTCCCATTCCTCTTTCACGCGGCGGGAACGGCTCAAGCGATTCAGCTCGCCGAACACCTTGCCGGTGATGCCGGGATCGATCACCGACTGCCCGCTGGCCACCGTTTTGATTGTCTCCAGCAGCTTGGCCGGCGCGATGTCCTTGAGGACATAACCGGACACACCAGCCCTGACAAGTTCCAGGATGTACTCCTCTTCCTCATGGATGGTCAGGGCAATGATCCCCACCGACGCCAGTTCCTTCTTAATCACCCTGGTGGCCTCAATGCCGTTGGTGCCGGGCATGTTGATATCCATCAGGATCACGTCCGGCTTCTGCTTGCGCGCCACGTTGATTGCGCCCTGCCCGTCGCCGGCCTCGTCGACCACTTCGATCTCGTCGCTCATCTCCAGTATCTTGCGCAGTCCTTCTCTCACCAGCGGGTGATCATCGACAATAACAACCCTGATTTTCTCTTCCGACATACCTCTTTCGCTCCTTGGTCAGTCTAAGGGGAGAATGGCCATTATTTCGGTCCCCATCCCTGCGCCTGACTTTATTGACAGCTGTCCCCCCAGGATGTCCAGCCTTTCCTTCATGCCCAACAGGCCGTAGCTGTCAGCCGCGGGCGACTCCAGCCAGCCCTCGGCTTGAAAGCCGATTCCGTCGTCCTGGACTGAAACAATAAGGCATTGCGGCTCTATATCCAATTTTACCACTATCTTTGAAGGTTGGGCATGTCTTATTGAATTCTGGACCGCCTCCTGCACCACCCGGTATACGGCCACCTCGATGATGGAACTGAGCCTTTTTTTCTGGCCGCTGAATTTGGTTTCAATGTTGACTTTGTGCCTTTCCCGCAGCGTCTCCAGATAACGCCCCAGAGCCGGCAACAGCCCAAGGTCGTCCAAAGCCATCGGCCGCAGATCGAAAATGATGCGGCGGACGTCCTGCAGGCTTCCCTTAACAGTCTCCCGCAATTCCCGCAGTTCTTTTTTGGCGGCTTCCAGGTCCGTTTCCATCAGTTTCTCGCAGACCTCTGTCCGGAGCACCACATTGGCCATGGACTGGGCCGGGCCGTCATGGATCTCGCGGGCCACCCTCTTTCTTTCTTCTTCCTGGGCCTGAATGATCCGGGGGGCCAGGAGCCTGCGCTGGTTGACCACCTCCAGTTCGTTATTGATCACCTGCAGGTTCCCTCCTAGGTAGTCCAGCACCACCCCGACCTGGGTCATCAGGCCTTCTGCTTTTTCCAGCGTGCTGATGAGTTTCCTCAGGCTCCGCTCCAGATCATTGCGCCTCAGCTTCAGCTGGTTTTCCCGTTCCCGCAGCAAGGCAAGCTCCACCTGGAGGTTGCGTGCCCGCTCATAGGCCTCCCTGACTTCTTCTTCCGAGTAGCGGTCAAAATGGCGGCTGACCTCCATCAGGCGGACCCGGGCCGCCTTTTCGACCCGTTCCAGGTTGTCCACCTGGTCGATGGTCAGCATAAGCTGGCCCTGGATTTCCTGAAGCTCTCTTTTTACCCGCTCACTCTCGCTGCGCGTGTTCTCGGCTATGTCGTAAATTTGGCTTTTGCCCTTCTCAATCGCCTGCAGAGTCTCGGAAATGATCTTTTCCAGGCTCAGGTTTTTCATCGCTATCCCGCCATATGGTATTATTTATATAATATATTTATATATTTATGTTTATGTGCTCATGGTTTAATTTCACCGGCGCAGGCCCTCATTATATTATTATTAATTCTGTTTTCAGCCGCATAACTCCTGCCTCACCGGAAAGAATATTCAACGAGGTGAGATCGATGCAGGAAACGAACTGCTGCCTCCGCTGCGGTCAGCCCCTGGATTTGCTTGAGGAGACCTGGGCGGAAGACAAGAGCGTGATCATCGGCAACAAGGGCGAGTACTGCCCGCGTTGTTACCGCGACCTGGTGGAGATGCGGCAAACATCAAGGCGCACCTGATTATACCTGATTATATATAATTCGTGCCGCGATGGCCATTTCTGTCCGCCGGACGCCAAAAATCCAGGATGTTCTCCTGGATTTTTTCGTCAGGTCTTTGTCTCTATCCCAACCTTTATTCAGGCCCCGGACTCTACAGGGGATAAACCTTGACCCCCGCGTTTTCCTCGTTCTGGCGGGCCAGGTTGTAATCCACATTGGTTTTGGCCGCGTAGCGCTCTTCCAGGAACTGCCTGGCGACCTGCGGAAAAAGCACATATGACAGGACGTCCTCTTCCTTCTGCAGGTACATGCCGACCTCGCGCCGGGCCTGCTCGAGCTGCGGCTCTATATAGTCGGCCGGGCGGCCGGTGATCGGCTGTTCATCTTTGATGATCAGCCGGCGGACCTCCTCGTTGACCGGCGCAGGCGTGGCCCCGTACAGGCCTTTCATATACGCCCGCACCTCGTTGGTCACCATCTTGTACCGCCCCAACAGCACGTTCATCACCGCCTGGGTCCCCACAATCTGGCTGGTCGGCGTAACCAGCGGCGGGTAGCCCAGGTCCTCCCTTACCCGCGGCACTTCGGCCAGCACTTCGGGCAACTTCTCAATGGCGTTCTGCTGCTGCAGCTGGGTGATGAAGTTGGACAGCATCCCGCCGGGGATCTGGTACAGGAGTACATTAGTGTCCACGCCGGCCTTATACACATCGAACTCTTTATATTCGTTGCGCACTTCCCGGAAATAATCGGCTATCTCGCTCAGGGCCTGCAGGTTTAACCCCGTATCGTACGGAGTGCCGGCCAGGGCGGCTACCATGGTTTCGGTCGGCGGCTGGGAGGTTCCCAGGGCCATGCTGGAAATGGCGGTGTCGATAACGTCGGCTCCGCTCTCGATGGCCTTGAGGTACATCATGGAGGCCATGCCGCTCGTATAGTGGGTATGTACCTGCACCGGGATGCCCGGGAATTCTTTTTTTAGTTCGGCCACGAGTTCAGCCGCCGGGTACGGCTTCAGGATGCCGGCCATGTCTTTGATGCAAAAGGAGTCCGCGCCCATATCCACCAGCTGGTGGGCCATGTTCATGTAATAGGCGAGGTCGTGAACCGGGCTTATCGTATAGCACATGGTGGCCTGCACGCTGGCGCCCTCTTTCTTGGCCGTTTCCATGGCCTTTTGCAGATTGCGGACGTCGTTCATCGCGTCGAAAATCCTGAAAATGTCGATGCCGTGGGCAAACGCCTTTTTGACGAATTCTTCGACCACGTCGTCGGCGTAGTGCTTGTAGCCGACCAGGTTCTGGCCGCGCAGCAGCATCTGGATTTTCGTCTTTTTGAGAGCCTTCCTGATCTTGTCCAGACGTTCCCAGGGGTCTTCATTTAGAAAACGCATGCAGGTGTCGAAAGTGGCGCCGCCCCATACCTCCATGGAATGAAAGCCCACTTCGTCCATCTTGGAGGCGATGGGCAGCATGTGTTCGGTCTTCATCCTGGTGGCCAGCAGCGATTGGTGGGCATCGCGCCAGGTAGTGTCGGTAATTCCTATCTTCCTTGTCTGTTGGGCCATAGTCAAACCTCCATTACTCCTTACCGTCGGTGATGGTCTGTGAGGGTCTAAATGACGATATAAATACTAAAATTATACTTTAACCGCGCCGTATTTTTCAAGCTCGCTACCGGCAATTTTACCTCTGTATTATGTATTCTTGCATCAAAACAATTCACAGGTTTTCGACAACGGCAGCGGCAAACTCCGAGGTGGTTAGCTCCCTGGCCCCTTTCATCTGCCTTGCCAGGTCATAGGTAACCTTGCCCTCGCCGATCGTCTTTTCCAGAGCCCGCTCGATCCCGGCGGCAGCCTCTTTCCAGCCGATATGCTCCAGCATCATGACCGCCGAGAGGATCAGCGAGCCGGGGTTGGCCTTGTCCAGGTTGGCATATTTGGGAGCTGTACCGTGGGTGGCTTCAAACAGGGCCACGGAATCGGAAATGTTCCCGCCCGGGGCCATTCCCAACCCTCCGACCAGCGCCGCCGCCGCATCGGAGATATAGTCCCCGTTCAGGTTGGGGCAAACCAGTATTTCGTATTCATTGCTCCTGGTGATGAGCTGCTGGAGCATGTTGTCGGCGATCCTGTCGTTGAGCAGGATCTTGCCTTCCGGGATCTTCCCGCCGGCTGCGGCGACCTCTTCCTCGGTGACGAAAACCGCGCCGAATTCCCGTTTCGCCAGCCCGTAACACCAGTTCTTGAAGGACCCTTCGGTGTATTTCATGATGTTCCCTTTGTGGACCACCGTCACCCGCCGGCGGTTGTTTTCCAGGGCGTACCGCATCGCCTTGCGCATGATTCGCTCCGAGGCATACTGGCCCATGTATTTGATGCCTATGCCGGCATCGGCGGGGATGCCGCAGTTCATCTCCTCATTGAGGAAACGGCGGACTTTTGCCGCTTCCGCGCTGTCTCTTTCCCATTCGATCCCGGCGTAGACGTCCTCGGTGTTTTCGCGGAAGATCACCACATCCACCCATTCCGGGTGCGCCGCCGGCGAAGGAACGCCTTTTATCCACCTGACCGGCCTTATGCAGGCATATAAATCCAACTCCTGCCGCAAGGCCACGTTCAAGCTGCGAAACCCTTCGCCTACCGGGGTAGTGAGCGGCCCCTTGATGGCCACCACATACTCCCGGATTGCTTCCAGCGTTTCCGGCGGGAGCCAGTCTCCGGTCATACGGAAAGCCTTTTCCCCCGCCAGGGCTTCCTTCCACACGATCCCTTTTCGACCGCCGTACGCCCTTGCTACGGCGGCGTCAACCACCCGCCGGGTGGCCCGCCAGATGTCAGGCCCCGTGCCGTCACCTTCGATGAACACAATCACCGGATGGTCCGGAACGTTCAGTTGGCCGTTGTTTACCGTTATTTTCTCTTCCATCTGCTTTTCCTCCAGTCAGGTTGCATCACTGTTTACTGTTTATCGATTGTTCAGGCCTGCATATTTCAGCAGCCCGCCGGCCATAACGATCTCTAACTGCCTGGGCGTCAGGGAATGTTTGAGCCTGATGGAAACACCCCGCGTCAGGTTGGCGGCTGTTGTTTCATTTTTCCGCAACGCATCCCAGAGGTTGTCCAGCTCCAGCCTGTCTCCCTGGTTGATTGCCTGGTAATCGTTTTCATCCGTGAAGGTGAGCGGCAGGATGCCGAAATTGATCAGGTTTTGGAGGTGAATGCGGGCGAAAGATTTGGCGAGCACGGCCCTGATACCCAAATACCTGGGCGCCAGCGCGGCATGTTCCCGGCTGGATCCTTGCCCGTAGTTGTGGCCGCCAACGATTATCCCGCCCTGTTCGTCGATCACCCTCTGGTAAAAGCCCGGGTCGACCCGGCTGAACACATGCTTGGAAATCGCGGGTATGTTGGACCGCAACGAGAGTATTTGGGTTCCGGCCGGCATGATGTGATCGGTGGTGATGTTATCCCCGGCCTTAAGCACCACCGTCGCCGAAATCTTGGCGGGCAGGGGCTCAAAATCGGGCAGCGGTTTGATGTTCGGACCCCGGATGACTTCCACCGCCCTGCCGTCCTGCGGCGGCTCGATGACCATGCGGTCGTCTACCGTAAACTCAGCCGGCATGGTTTTGGCCGGCGGATCGCCCATTTTCCTGGGATCAGTGAGGCATCCGGTCAGAGCCGCCGCCGCGCAAGTTTCGGCTCCGGCCAGGTAAACCCGGGCGTCAGCCGTGCCGCTGCGGCCTTCAAAGTTCCGGTTAGACGTCCTGAGAGACACGGACCCGGAAGCCGGCGCCTGCCCGACGCCGATGCAGGGACCGCAAGCCGATTCCAGGATCCTGGCGCCGCTGGCGACCAGCGTTGCCAGCGCCCCATCCCGGGCCAGCATGTACAAAACCTGCCGCGAACCGGGCGCAATGCAAAGGCTCACCTCCGGGTGCACCGTTTTGCCTTCCAGGATGCGGGCCACCCGCACCAAATCGGCGTAAGAAGAATTGGTGCAGCTGCCGATGAACACCTGGTCCACCTTTTGCCCTTCCAGTTCCCGCACCGGCACCACGTTGTCGGGGCTGTGGGGTTTGGCCACCAGCGGCTCCAGGCCGGACAAATCGATCTCGATCACCCCGTCGTATTCAGCGTCAGGGTCGGGCCCCAGTTCAACAAAATCCGCCGCTCGCTGCTGCGCCGCCAAAAACCGTTTGGTCTGGGCGTCGCCCGGGAAGATGGAGGTGGTCGCTCCCAGCTCGGCTCCCATATTCGTGATGGTAGCCCGTTCCGGAACGGTCAGCTCAGCCACTCCCGGCCCGCTGTACTCAAAAACCTTCCCTACCCCGCCTTTGACCGTCAACCGGCGTAACAGTTCCAGGATGATGTCCTTGGCCGAAACCCAAGGGGCAAGCCTGCCTACCAGACGCACATTGATCACTTCCGGCATGGCCAGGTAAAACGGCTGGCCGGCCATCGCCAGAGCTACGTCCAACCCGCCCGCGCCGATGGCCAGCATGCCCAAACCGCCGCCGGTCGGGGTATGGCTGTCAGAACCCAGCAGGGTTTTGCCCGGTTTGCCGAACCTTTCCAGGTGCACCTGGTGGCAGATGCCGTTCCCGGCCCGCGAGTATTTTATCCCATATTTGGCCGCCACTGTTTGCAGGTACCGGTGGTCGTCGGCGTTCTCAAAGCCGGCCTGCAGCGTGTTGTGGTCCACATAGCTCACGGACAGTTCGGTCTTGACCCGCGGAATGCCTATAGCCTCAAACTGCAGGTAGGCCATCGTGCCAGTCGCGTCCTGGGTAAGCGTCTGGTCGATGTTTATGGCTATTTCCCGGCCGGCCTTCATTTCTCCTGCGGCCAGGTGAGCTTTAATTATTTTCTGCGTGAGGTTCAATCCCATCTTTTTGCTCAGCCCCTTGTTATGATTGCTCAAGCGGCCCGCCCATCCCCCACGTTCACAGGGCGAAGCCGCTCCTAACACAGAAGGATACAGCATTTTGGCAGAAACGGCAAGTAGCGGGCCGTTTTAGCATAATAAAAAATCGGGCGCGCTTTTTCCGCCCGATGTCAACTCAGTTTTCTCCACACCCGTTCGGAGGTGATCGGCAATTCCCTGATCACGACGCCGGCGGCGTCATAAATGGCGCCGGCAACGGCCGGGGCGGTGGCGAAACAGCCGCTTTCGCCTATCCCCTTGAGGCCGAAAGGACCGGGTCCGTCCTGGTTTTCAATGAACGCGCATTCGATCTCCTCCGGTATGTCCAGCGCGGTCGGGATCCGGTAATCCAGGGCGCTCCCGTTAACCAGCAAGTGGTTTTCGTCGTAAACCATCTGTTCCATCAAGGTATGCCCTAGCCCCATAACCGCCCCGCCCTCTTCCTGGCCTTTGGCCTGCAGCGGGTTAACCGCCTTCCCGATGTCGCTGACGATGACCAGTTTGAGGATTTTGACTTCCCCGGTTTCGCGGTCCACCTTCACTTTGGCTGCGCAAAAGACGACCTCCCAGAAATCGGTCAGCCCGCCCAGGGGATGGTCAGGCGCCTTCTGGCCCTGGTAAATCCCGTGTCCCACCACTTCTCCCATAGCCGGCCCGTAACAGGCAGCCAGCACTTCGCTGTAAGTCATCGCCGTTCCGCCAACTGTTATTGTTCCTTCTTCGATCGTTATGTTTTCCGGTTGGAGGGAAGCCATCCCGGCTGCCATTTCCTTCACCTGATCCAGGATATCCCGGCAGGCCCTTACCACAGCATGGCCCATGGTGATGGAAGACCTGCTGGCGGCTGTCGAGAGGTCGAACGGCGCAGCCAGGGTATCTCCCATCACCACGTGAACGCGTTCCAGCGGGAGGCCAAGGGTTTCTGCAGCCAGCTGGGCCATTACCGTCCTGGCCCCCTGCCCCATTTCCGTCGTTCCCACCGCCACCGTCGCGCTGCCGTCGGAGTGCAGCTTGACCAGCGCGTGAGAGACGCTGGCCGGGATGGGGTTTTTAATCCCGATGGCGATCCCCAGGCCAACGCCTTTTTCTTTGTTCTCCTTTTTTCCCTTGCCCCAGCCGATCAGCCCGGCCGCTTTGGCCAATCCTTCGTGCCAGTCGCCGTCTACCGGGGTGTCTCCCGGGATCAAGACCTCACCCCTGCGCGGCAGGTTGATGAACCTTAGCCGCAGCGGGTCGATCCCCAGCCGGGCGGCCGCTTCGTTCATTTGCGACTCCAGGGCCCAGGCCAGCTGGGGCATGCCGAATCCCCTGAAGGCTGTGGCCGGTGTGGTATTGGTGTAGATGGCCCTAGCCTTGATGCGGGCGTTGGGGGTCCGGTATGGTCCACAGGCCAGAAAGGCCGCCTTGGCAATAATGCGCGGAGCCGCGTCCACAAACGCCCCCATCGCGTAGTCGGCCAGGATGTCCTGGTACACGATCCTTCCCTCCCGGTCAAAGCCGGTTTTAATCCGGACTCGGGAAGAAAGGCGGCGCGCTGCAAAAAAGCCCTCCTCGGCGGACAACAGGATCTTTACTGGCCTGCCAGTCCTCAGGGCCAGGTAAGCCGCCAGCGGTTCGATTTTCGGGTAGCCTTTCCCGCCGAACCCGCCGCCGATATCGGTGGCCGCAACCCGAACCTTGGAGTATTCCAACCCCAGGCAGGCGGCCACCACCCGGCGCAGGACAAATGGGTGTTGGATAGGCGCCCTGATCTCTATGCCGCCGTCGACCAAAGGTACGGCCAGGCATGAGTACCGCTCCAGGGCAAAATGGTGGACAGGAGGGAATGTATACTCGTTTTCCAGCTCATAGTCGCACCCGTCCCGGCTGCCTTCCACATCGCCCCAGCCGTAATTGTATTCGTTGAAGACGTTGGACTCGCCGTTAACCGCAGGCGCCCCGGGTTTCAAAGCCTCTTCGATGCTTGTCACGGCCGGCAATTCCCTGCATTCCACCCCGATCAATCGCATTGCGGCCGTGCAAACGTCTTCGTCCTCCGCCAGCACTGCTGCCAGCGGCTGGCCTTGGAACTTGATCTCCTTATCCGCCAGCAGCGGGTAATCGGCCAATATCGGCCCGAAACGCGGCACAGGCTGCGGCAGGTCTTCCCCGGTCAACACCGCATAAACGCCCGGGACTTCGCGGGCCGCGCCGGGGTCTATTTTCAAATCCACCGCTTTGGCAACCTTGGAACGCAGGAGCTTGCAGTGCAGCATCCCGTTTATTCCTTCGTCCCCGGCAAACCTCAGGCTGCCGGTGACTTTCTTAACCGCGTCGATGCGCTGTACGTCCCGACCAACATATTTCATCAAATACCCCACCCCTCTTTCCAGATTAAAGCCTTTCAGCCCGTTCAGCCGCGCCGTCGCGCAAAGCGGCAGCCGCAGTTTACCGCCCGCCTGGTTTTGCGCTCTTTTTCTTGCGGGCTGCCCTGGCCACAGCGCCGATTATCCTCGTGTAGCCCGTGCAGCGGCAGAGGTTGCCGGCCAGCGCCTCTTTTATTTCTCTTTCTTCAGGGTCCGGGTTTTCATCCAGCAATGCCCGGGCCGACATGACCATCCCCGGCGTGCAATACCCGCACTGCACCGCACCTTCCTCCAGGAAGGCTTCCTGGACGGGATCCAGGTCAGCGCCCTTCTGCAAATCTTCAATGGTCACCACCCTGCGGCCGTCAACTTCCGGCGCCAGGACCAGGCAGGAATTGACTGCCTTGCCGTCCAGCAACACGGTGCACGCCCCGCACTCGCCTTTTTCGCAGCCCGCCTTGGTCCCCTTCAACCCCAGGGTGTCGCGCAGGACTTTAAGCAGGGTGTGGGCCGGATCGACCGACACCTTCTGCACTTTGCCGTTTAAAATGAATTCCACCACCACTTTATTGTCATCCATGTCTTCCTCACTCCTCTTGCGTCAATCGCTCTCCGGCTGTTTGCAACGCCCTCCTGGCCAGAACCTCAACCATAGCCAGGCGGTATTCTTTGCTGGCGCGGATATCGGTGATCGGCCGGGCCTGGGCGGACACCTCCGCCAGGGCCTGTTCCACGGCATCCGCACAACCGGCCTTCCCCGCCAGCAACTTTTCCGCCGCGGTGGCCCTGAACGCGGTCGGCCCGGCAGCGCCAATGGCAATGCGCACTTCTCCCGCTTTGCTGATCAGCGCGGCAGCCCCGACGATCGCCAGATCAACGCCTTCCCGGCGACCAAGCTTCAGGTAGCAGGAACCGCTGGCCGGCGGCGGGGCTGGCAGGAAAACCGACTCCACTATTTCGCCGGTTTGAAGGACAGTACGGCCGGGGCCGAGGAAAAACGCGGCGGCAGGCACCGTCCGCCGGCCGTGTTTGCCGACAATGTTTATCTCCGCGTTGAAGACCAGCAGGGCAGGCACGGTGTCGGCCGCGGGCGAAGCGTTACAGATGTTGCCGCCGATCGTCGCCCAGTTCCTGATCTGCCGGGATCCGATCTTGCCCGCCGCCTCGGCCAGGGCCGTATAACGCTCCCTGACCGCCCCGCTTGCCGCCACTTCGCTCAGGGTCGCCAGGGCACCTATTGTCAACCCCTGCTTCCCCGAGATAATCCCGCCTGCCAGGTCCCTGACCCTCTTCAAGGAAACAACCGCCCGCGGCACAATCTTCTCCTCTTTGATGTTCACCAGCAGGTCCGTCCCGCCCGCGAGCAGGGCAGCCGAATCCCCGTACTCATCCAGCAGGGAAAGGGCCTCGGACAGGTTTTCAGCCCGGAGGTATCTGAATCCGTTCATGCTGTTCGCACCACCCTGTCTTTTCCGATTAAGTTAGGCACAGTTGATCTTCCAATGCCGCAAAACATATATTATATATTCTATATGCTGTATAAGGATTCCTCCATTAAATAACAATTTATATAAAAATTCTGCTATTGATATATAGTCTATAGTCCAAAAGCCCCTGCCGGTAGCATTTTGTCCCCGGCAAGGGCTTTTGGCTTGAGTCGTTTATTTCCTTGGAGTTGTTTATTTCCGTGCGACCAGGACCTTCCCGTCTTTGATCACATACTTTATCGACTCAGCTGAAACAGTCTCGAGCGCCGGAATCCCATCACAGACAATCAGGTCCGCCTTGCTCCCCGGCTTGAGGGCTCCGTCATGACCTTGGCGCCCCAGCAACAGGCGCCCATTGACAGTGATCAGCTTCAGCGCTTCACTTGCCGGCACACCCCGGTCAAGCAAGTACTGCAACACCGGCCGGCAGACTCGCAGGAAGTCCCGGGGCCCCGCCATGCTGTTAGCAGGCAGGTTAACCCAGTCGGATTCCGAATGCACGGGTATATAGGAATCGCTGGCCAGGGCCATTGTAACGCCCTGTTTGTAGAACTCGTACACTTCATGCGGGGTGGTTGGTTTCCTGCTTGTCCCGGCATGGGGCGTTACCACCAGCGCGACTCCTTTTTGGGCCATGAGCCGGGCCGTGTCCAAACCAATGCCATGGCCGTGGTGGATTACGTCTCCTCCCGCCTTGATAAACATGCGAGCGGCCTCATCGCCTTCCAGGTGAGCGCCGATTTTTTTGCCTTTGGAATGGAATATGCCGACAATTCGAGCAAGTTCATCCGGGGTGCAGGTTATTTCACCCGCCCGCGGCGCCGCTTCCAGCGGCAGGTTGGCTACCGTGGCGGTCAGGAAGATATTCTCGCCCGGGAAGTCAGAAGCTTCGGCCATTGCTCCGTATTCCTCATCGCTCAGGTCCGTTTGCGCCGCGACGACCCGGCCCGGCCTGGTCGAGGAAACAAAGACCGGCGGATCAAGCCCCAGGCAGCAGCACCCGCAGGACAACGGCACGTCAAGCGGCAGGCCGCTTATTATCTCCTTGTATCGCTCGGTCGGCTGCACCAGTTCCGGGTGCCCCAGATGATGCTCTCCCAGTGCGGTTATCCCGCACTGTAAAGCGGCGAGCAGGTTGGCAACTCCGGCCATGGCCTGGGCTTCGCCTCGAACATGATGAACTTCAAGGGCAGCATATTCCATCAGGTGGGTGTGGCAGTCAACCAGCGAAGGCATCGCCACCATTCCTCCGGCTTCGATCAGAACCCTCGCCCGGCAGGTTATTGGATCCCCTTCCCCCACTTCTGCAATATAACCATCTTTAATCCCGATGTGGCCGGCCGTGATTTCTCCCGGAGCATCCAGGGTCAATACTCGGGCCCCGGTAATGAGGATATCGTACAATTCCCGTCCCCCTCCTCCTCTGTCGAATTAAGCCTGTTAAAACTTCTTTGTTCCGCATTTGTTTCAGCCGCGGGCAAACTGCCAGGCACCAGTTCAGTCACAGCTGCATAACATTTATTCCACCCGAACCAGGAAAGGAGGTGCAGCAAGATGGAAATAGGGTTGGAACTGGTGACCGAAACCGCGCTGTTTCTTACCCCCAACCACAGTTTCCGGATGGAGCTCTATGCCGGCGACGATCTGCTCCCGCACTCGATTGGGGCCGATGCCTACAATTACAATTGCAACATCTGGCCCGCCAAGACCGTGGCAGCCACCGGGAGAACGGCCGTTCACGAACTAAAGGTCGCCCTGGGGCCCTTTGAGGCCGAACCCGCAACAGCCGTCGATATCCGCCGGGAAGACCTGCCGAAACTCAAACTGAGGCTGTTGAACAACAAGATCCTTGACCAGGCCGAATTGAAGCACGGGTTCAGCCTGCGCGTCAGGCTGGACGGCCGTGTCTTCGACATCTGCCTGGCCCGGCCGGACGTCCGCGTGTATTGGGAAGGGCGCGGGGAATTCACCATACCCCTTGGCCCGCTGGTAGCTTAACACAGTTCGCGACCAGGTCGTCAGTCTGGAAAAAAAGAGGAGGCCGAAGCCTCCCCCACTCAATCCGACACCTCCGGACCCGGCCGCAACCTAGGACAGGAGCGGTGTCAGAAGGAGCGCAACCAGACCCGCGGTGATCAGCCTCATAACCGCACCGAGCACGGCGGCGCCCATCGCTTCGCGGTGGGACAGTTCGGTGACCCCGGACCAGATGACCGGGATCTGCCCAAAGATTACGGACAGCAGGAACCCGGAAGCCGCCAGCACGAAGGAACCGATGACCAGATTCTTCGGCATGGTGGCGGCCACGTCTTTCAACTGGGACATGGCCAGGGTCGGCGAGGCCAGTATGCTGACCATCCCCGACTTGGGATCGATGGCCAGGGCCGACAGCATCGCGGTGAGCGCGTTCTCGATGGGCTTCCAGATGCCCAGGTAGTCAAGGGCCCCGATCAGGGAGAAGATCACGGCGAAGGCAGGGATGATCAGGAGGAAGACTATTTCGGCCCCTTCCCGGGTAGCGCCGAACAGGGTCGGCAGCGCGCCGGTGGTGGGCGTAAAGCTGGGCAGCTCTGCCAGCGACACGGCCCTGGTGTTGCGCCAGATGGTCAGCCTCAACAGCGGCGGCACAATTACCAGCGGCAGGAACAAGGCGATGACTACGACCGCGAAGGCTTTGGCCCCCACGGCGGTCAGGGCCATCAGCCCGAACATGAACGTGGAGAACGACTGCTGCGACTGGACCATGGTGCAGATGGCGATCTTCTGCTCGTCCTTGGTAGCCCCGGCCTTGACCAGGATGGGCCCCCCGATCCTTCCGGCGGCGTTGATGTCTCCCAGGATGTTATAAATGGCGGGGATGAGGACGGCGGAGTTAACTTTCATCAGCTTGGCCAGGGGAAGGAATATTCTCATCAGGGCGTCGGTGAATCCCAGGCGTTCCAAAATGCGCCCGATCATCACGCTGATGATCACCGCCACGCCCAGAGTCCCGGTGAGGGTGGTCTGAACGATCGTGGGAAAAGCCCTCTTGACCATGGCATCAAATATGCCGGCGATGAAACCTGGGGCAAGGAACAGACCGATTAGGGACAATCCTACCAATACCAGACCAACAATTTCGATCGTCTTGATCTTTCTTTCGCCGGTTTTGGTTTCCGTACTCACTTCCATTGCTCCTTTCTTGTTTGAAGTCTATTTTTTGCCTGACAAAAACCTGGCGGAAATGTCGCGCGCGTATTCCTGGATTTCAGGGCTGCCGAACGCCTCCAGGGGCACGCTGGTCATCCTTTCCCGGAACAGGACAACCTCCAGTTCGGGCAACTGCTCCTTAATCGCCCAGGCCAGGGGCAATCCGTTCTCCATTATCTCCAGGGCGTGCGAGTTCCCGCAAATGAAATTCAGTCCGAGCTGCCGGGCTTTTTCAATGAGGGGGTTGCCGGGGTATACTCTGCTGATGGTGGCCAGCACGGTATCTGCACCGGGATGTTCCCGGACCACGTTCTCCAGGTGCTCCGGTGTGAAACCCGTGTGTGGGAAGATATGAATGACCTTGCGGACCGGGTTTTCGGGCTGACCGACCAGGATGGCGCCTTTGGCGCAAACGCTGGTCTCTTGGATGTCGCGGCACCCCCTGATTTCCCGCTCGCTTTGCAGCATCTTTTCCTCCACTTCGGCGGACATGAGGGCATTCAGGCGTTTCAGCATGTCTCCCACTGTCCTGATCCCCTCCAGAGCCTCGCCGACATAGAGGATATTGCCCGGAATGCCGCCGTACCTGATATCGACATGGTAAGCGCGGTGGCCGTGCAGGTAGGCGATGCCCGGGTGCAGCCCGTGGAACGCTTCGTGAAGCTCCAGCGCCGCCACCTTGTACAACCCCAGGTAGGTCCGCAGCAGGACTCCGCCCGAGTTGGCGGCATCAGCGATGGGGTGATGGGCTACGATGGCGTCGACGCCGGTCGCCCCCGCCAGTTCAATGGCGCTCTCGGTAAGCGTCATTAGCACAGCCGCCTTCTTGATCTCCATCTCCATGCTGCCGTAGACCAGACCGGGCATTTCGGTCACGGCCTTGCCGGGTATGTTCGAGGACTTGGTCACCACGAACGGGTTGCGGCCGCCGGCCATATCCTCCGGAGACTTCAGCACCCTCCCCCCGGTTATTTTGTCGAGAGCTTCCACTAAATCCTTGACTAATACTTTTTTGCTCAAAATCAACTCCCCTCTCCTTTTCTTTTCATCGCAGCTGAAAAAATCCTGGCAGCCCCTGTCTTCCCTCACCCCCCTTTACCGCCGGCCGGATCCCGTGCCCAACAAAAAAACCGCTAGCCCTGCTCCCGCGGAAGGAACAGGAAACAGCCCTGCTCTCCTTCGCCGGAAACGGGTAAGCGGTCGTATCGGGCTCTCCGATAAAAAAACGCCGGTCAATTGTCATGAAAGGTTCTTTCCCTTTCATAAAACCAACCAGCGGTCGTATCGGGCTCTCTTTGGGGGAGCTCCCTCAGCCAGCTTACAGCTTTGTTTAATTTTGTTTAATTCTGATTCTGCAGATATTCTATTCGACGCGAAAACAAAAATTCCTGCTTATTAATCGCAAATTTTTATCTTTCCAACTTTATCTCTTTTATCAGCTCTTCTACCTTTTTCTCGAAAATTGTAACGCTGAACGAAATTTCCGTATACGGGTCGTAGTCCTTCAGGTGGGCCAGGACCTTGACCTTCAGCGCCTCTTCCACGGTCTTGATGAAGCGGTCCTTGAACTCCAGGATCAGCGCCAGGTCGATCAGTTTGGTGGTCAGGCGGTCTACCGGGTCCAGGGCGTCAAGCCCCCGGAGCCGTTTGTTATTAGCGATAATGAACACCTTGTCGTCGATGATTTCGACCTTCTGCCACCTCAAGCCCTGGCTGAAGATCTCCATGTTCACCTTGTTGTTCAGCCTCATGATCTCCTGTTTGAACTCGCCCAGTAACACCCCGTCACCCCTTTTTCAGCAATGGTCAAATATTATTATTCGACCCCGGACGGGACAAATCCTGCTCGTCAACCGGCCGCGATTCCCCGGAAAAAGAAATCGATTATCCTTTCCGCCACCTTATTGATTTCGGCGAGGTCCACTTCCACAAAGGGCCCGGCGATGAGACCAATCCCTCCATAGAACAGGCGTGCCGCCAGCGCCGCATCGACCGGCCGTATTTCGCCGGCGGCGATACCCCCGCCAATTATGTTCTCGATCAGTTCCAGGTGCTGCCCATGAAGCTGCCGCACCCGCCGCCGGACCGATTCGTCGAGCGGCAGGGTGCCCAGCATGGCCATCCTAATTATGGGCTGGTACCGTTTTCCGAACAGGATGTGCAGCCGGGCGAAGGAGGCCAGCTTCGCCCTGGCGCAACAGTTGCCGGCGGTCTCCTCCTCCAGTTGCCGGTTGAAGTGCTCGATCCCCGTTATCAGCGTTTCGCCGAAAAGGTGTTCCTTGCTCCGGAAATATTCGTACACCGTTCCCTTGCCCACCCCGGCGCGGCGGGCGATCTCTTCAATCTTGGCGCCGTGAAACCCCCTGGCCGAGAAGACCTCGGCCGCGGCCCGCAGGATCAAATCTTGTTTGCGGGAACCGCCGCATCCCCTCGGCATCAGCCTTCACCCCCGGTCGGCACCGTTCCGGGCGCCCCCTTGCCCCGGCGCAGGCTTCCCAAGCGGCCGACCAGTTTGTTCTTGGCGTCCTCCAGGATGATGTACATGCAGGGCACAAGCACCAGGGTGATCAGGGTGGAAAATGTCAAGCCGCCAAACACCGCCGTGGCCATGGGAGCCGACATCTCGGAACCTTCGCCCAGGCCTAGCAACAGCGGCACCAACCCCAGGATGGTGGTCAGGGTGGTCATGAGTATCGGCCTGAGCCTGGTCGGCCCCGCCTTGAGGATGGCCTCCTTGCGCGGCAGCCCGTCGCGGCGGCGAAGGGTGTTGATGTAGTCTACCAGCACGATGGCGTTGTTGACGACGATCCCGGCCAGCATGATAACCCCGATGAAAGCAGGGACATTGAAGGTCCGGCCGGTGGCCAGCAGGGAAAACACTACCCCGATCGCAGTGGGGGGGATGGCAAACATGATGGCAAAGGGGTACAGCAACGACTCATACTGCGAGGCCAGGATCATGTACACCAGGATGACCGCCAGGACCAGGGCAAACCCCAGGTCGCGGAACGATTCCATCATATCCATGCTTGAACCGCCGAATAGCACCTGGACGCCGGGAGGAACGTTCATCCCGCTGACCGCGGCCTGGATGTCGGCCATGACGCTCCTCAGATCGCGGCCGGATACGTCACCGGTTACTGAAACGCGCCGGGACTGGTTGATCCGGCTGATGCTGGTCGGGCCGGTGGTAATTTCAAACTCGGCCAGGTCTCCCAGCGGGATCAAGGCACCGGTAGACGAAACCACAGTCAGCATTTTCAGGTCATTGGCGTTCTTCCTGTATTTCTCGTCAACAATCACGGTCACGTCGATCTCCTCGCCCTTGGCGCGCAGCTTGGTGGCGGTCGTGCCGTTGACCGTGGCGGCAACCAGGCTGGAAAGCTGGGAGACGTTGATCCCGTACAGGTCGGCCTTCTCCCGGTTAAGCCTGATATGGAGTTCGGGCCTCCCAGCCTCAAAGCTGGTCCTGGCCTCGCGGACGCCCTCTATTGTTTTGATGCGCGCGGCAACAGCATCGGCAAAGGCCCGTAGCACTTCCAGGTTATCGCCGGTCAACCGGATGTCAATGCGCGAGCCGCCGCTTCCCATGCTGCTGTCCGAAGCGCTGATATTTATCCTGGCGCCAGGTATTCCGGCGCATTTTTGCCGCAACTCATCCAGGACCTGGTCTATGCTGCGCTGCCGCTTGCTCTTGTCCACCAGCCTGCCGCGGATGGAAGCCCGCTCAGGATTGGCGGAAGAACCGATCATGCCGCCGCCGCTGCCAATGGCGTAAAATGTCCATTCGTGCTCCGGCAGTTCGTGGATGTAGCTGACCACCAGCTCGGTGACCCGTTGGGTTTCCCGCAAGGCCGTGCCGTTGGGCAGCGTGATGCTGACCGTGTATTCGCCGCTGTCCTGTTTGGGCATGAATTCCATCCCCACCGCGGGGAGCAGGGCCAAGCTCACCACCAGCAAGCCTGCGGTCAGAAAAATGACCTTCTTTTTGTTGTTGATCGCCCAGTGCAATATGCCTCGGTATTTGGCGTCCAGGCTGTCAATCATCCCGTACCAGGAATCGGCCAGCCGGGACAAAAAGGCGAACCGCTCCTCTCCCGGCTTTGCGGCCTGGTTCGCCTTGTGATTAACTTTAAGAATCTTGGAAGAAAGCATGGGGACAAGGGTAAGGGCTACCGCCAGCGAGGAAAGCAGCGAAAAGGACACCGTCAGGGCCATAGGCTTAAAGATCTGGGAGGCCAGGCCTTGAACAAAGACGATGGGCAAAAATACCACAATCGAAGTGAGCGTGGAAGCCGTGATGGCGACCCCTACCTCCTCAGCGCCCCTGGTAGCCGCTTCGATCCGCGAATACCCTTCGCTGCGGTGACGGTAAATGTTCTCCAGGATGACAATGGCGTTGTCCACCATCATCCCTACCCCCAGGGCCAGGCCGCCCATGGAAACCATGTTCAGGGTCAGGCCGCCAAAGTACATGAGTATAAAGGTGGCGATGACGGAAATGGGGATGGCCGTGCCGATAATGAGGGTGCTGCGGAAGTTCCGCAAAAAAAGCAGCAGCACAAACACCGCCAGCACTGAACCGGCCAGGATGTTCTTAGTCACGTTGCGAAGGGAGAGCCTGATGAAATCGGCTTGGTCGAAACCCTTATTGATCTTGACGTCTTTGGGCAGGTACTTCTTGATCTCCGCCAGCTCTTTGGAAACAGCGTCCGATACTTTCACGGTGTTGGCGTCGGTCTGTTTCTGAACGGAGAGCTGGATGCCCGGTGTGCCGTCCATATAGACAAAACTCTTCTTCTCCTTGTAGGTGTCTTCCACCGTGGCGATATCTCCCAGCCTGATGTAGCCGCCGGTGGAAAGGGGTATCTTCAGGTCCTCGATTTCCTTTACGGTCTCAAATTCTCCGGTTACGCGCAGCACATGCTCCCGCTGGCCTTCTTCAACTGTCCCCGCGGAGGTGTTGCGGTTTTCCGCCCGCAGGTAGGATACGATCCCGCTCAGGCTAAGGCCGTAAGCCTGCAACCGCTGAGGAACGACCGAGACACGGATTTCCCTCTGCACGCCGCCTTCCACCGAGACAGAGGCCACGCCGTCGACCCGCTCCAGGCGCGGTTTGATCACGTCAGTCGCCAGTTTATCCAGCGTCGCCAGGTCCTGGCTGCCTGAAAATCCCAGGACCATCACCGGCATCAGGTTCGGGTCCATCTTGATCAGGGTTGTTTTCCCCGCATCGGAGGGCAGGGCACTGGCAATCAGGTCCAGCTTTTCCCTCATCTGGCTGAGAGCAAAGTTCATGTCCGTGCCCCAGGCGAACTCCACCATCACCATGGAACGGCCCAGGCTGGAGGTGGAGCTGATGTTTTTGATCCCGTTGACCGTGCCCATCGCGCTCTCGATCGGGCGGGTGACCAGGTTTTCAATCTCTTCCGGGCCCACGCCTTCGTAACTGGTAATGGCCACGGCCATGGGCAGGTTCAATTCGGGCAGCAGGTCCAGGTTCAGCTTGCTGACCGACACCGCGCCCAACAGGATGATGATCAAAAACAGCATGGTGACCGCAACCGGTCTTCTAACCGCTATATCAGAAAGTTTCATCGCCGTTCACTCCCCGTCTCCGTCGAAACGGGGCTGCCGTCCTTCAGGCTGTACTGCCCCTCTACGACCAGCGCCTCGCCGGCTTGCAGCCCATCGACGATCTCGGCCCTGTCTCCCAGGGTCAGCCCGACCTTAACCTCTTTCATCTTGGCCTGCCCGTTCTCCACGACGTAAACCACTTTTTTCTCTCCCTGGTCCAGGATGGCCTGCTGGGGAACGACCACCACATCCGCCCTGGTATCCACGACCAGCCGGACTTCGCCGTACATGCCGCCTTTAAGGGTTTTATCCTCGTTGGCCACCTCCAGGGTGACGGGATACGCCCTGGTCTTGCTGTCAGCCTGCGGCGCCACGGCGGTGATGAGACCTTTGTATTCCTTGCCTGCGGCCGGAACTGCAACCGTCATTTCCCCACCCTTTTGCAGCTTGCTGATGTTGGCCTCGCCGACCTGCACCTGTAGTTTCAGTATATTGCTGTTGACCACCGAAACCAGCGGTCCGGAACCTGCCAGCTGTCCTTCCACCGCTTCTACGCTGGCGACCGTTCCCGCAAAGGGGCTGGCAATTACTGTGGCCTCTTTTTGCAGCAGGAGGCTGTCATATGTATATTTGACCTGCTCAAACTGGGACTTTGATACCGCTCCCGCCTCGTACAGCTGCTTGTTTCGCTCGTAGTTCAGACGGGCCTGCTCCAGCTGCAGGTCGATCTCGCGCGAGTCAAAGACCACCAGGGGCTCGCCTGCAGCCACTTCGTCCCCTACCTTGACCGGCACGCGCAGCACCCGCAGCGAAGGGGTCTTAGCGCTCAAATACACCTGCTCCCGGGGCTGCAAGAGGCCTCCCAGGCTGACCGTCTTTTGAAAGGTATCCTTTTTCACCGTTTCCACCCGCACGGGTATTTTTTTTGCGCCGCCGGCGGCCTGCTGGGGCTGTTGCCGGCTGCAACCGGACACGGCCAGCCCGAATACAATGAACATGAACACTGCCAGTTTCAACAGTCTGTTGTTCAATCGAAACCCTCCCAAGAATTGCATCTTGACCGGACAGTCGGTCAGCACACATTCTCATTTTATTTCTTTGCCCGGCAGGTTGTCAATCGCTGAAATACGTCGAAGGCTATTCCCCGGTATCATAAAAACGGATAAAATATCTATAACACCCCCGAAACGAGGCGAGCAAACGGCCTATGAAAAAAACCGACGTTTCCGTCGCCGTTCTTTTCCTCCTGGCGCTGTTGATCATCAACGGCCTGATCATCACCACGGCGTACAAGGCCATCTTCAATTATTTCAGGCACATCAACGCTTCTCCCCATCTGGAGCGGATGACCGACGCGCTGACCGTGCTGCTGGCCTGCCTGGTCGTGTTCACCGCCATCGTCATCATCCTGGAAAGAAGAGACCCGGCCCGGACCCTGGCCTGGCTGTTGGTCCTCATTTTCCTGCCCGTCCTGGGCTTCATCCTGTATGTGACCGTGGGCCGGCAAATCAGGAAACGCCGGCTGACTGCCAGAAAAAGAAGGCTGAGCGAATTCATCTATCCCCTGGAGGAAAGCATTCCTGAAAGCAATCCGGATTTGGGCAAGTTGCCGGCATCCAAGGAAAGGCTGATGAACCTGATCATCAACACCGCCGAGTCCCCCATCACCCTGCACAACGACGTCCGGGTCCTCACCGACGGTGATCAGATTTTTTCCGCGATGTTTGAAGCCCTGGAATCAGCGCGCGAGCATATCCACCTTGAAACTTACATCCTGCGGAGCGACGACATCGGCAGGCGGCTCATGGAAATCCTGCTGGCAAAAGCGCGGCAGGGGATCGAGGTGCGCGTCATTTACGACGCCCTGGGCTCCCGCGAGCTGAGCGAGTCTTACCTGCAGAGCCTGAGACAGGCGGGAATAAAAATAGAGCCCTTTTTCCCGGTGCGCTTTCCCATCCTGCACAACAGGATCAATTACCGCAACCACCGTAAGATACTGGTGGTCGACGGGCGGATCGGCTTCGTGGGCGGCGCCAACATCGGCGACGAGTACCTGGGCCGCGACCCGGGCATCGGCTTCTGGCGGGACACGCACCTGCGGATCAGCGGGAACGCTGTCTGTTTTCTCCAGCGCATTTTCCTGCTGGATTGGTACTTTATCACCAACGAGCCGCTGGAAGAGAAATTTCCCTGTCCCACCGGCGAGCGTCCCGGCAACAAAATCGTCCAGATTGCCTCCAGCGGGCCGGACACCCACTGGGAGTCGATCATGCAGGCCTATTACTACGCCATCGCCACCGCAGAAAAATCTGTCCACCTTGCTTCAGCTTATTTCGTACCCAATGAAAGCATCCTTACCGCCCTCAAGACGGCGGCTTTGAGCGGGGTGGACGTCAAGATCCTTTTGCCCGACAGGACGGACCACCAGATCGTCTTTCTCGCCGCTATGTCCTACCTGGAGGAGCTGATGGAGGCCGGGGTGGAAGTGTACCTGTACCAGAAGGGCCTGATGCACTGCAAGGTCCTGACGGTGGACGGGGTGCTTTCCGTGATCGGTTCGGCCAACATGGACCAGCGCAGTTTCCGGTTGAACTTTGAGGTGAATGCCCTGGTCTACGACGAGGAAACCGCCCGGCGGCTGGACGAGGATTTTGCCCGGGACCTCCTGGATTCGCACGCCCTCGACCTGGAAAGCTTTAAGGATCGCTCGCTGCCGCGGCGCGTGCTGGAATCGGCGGCCAGGCTGCTTTCGCCGCTGTTGTGACCGGCTTTGGCGCAAGCTCGGCCGGAATAACCGGAATAAAGCGTTCCGCCTGCCCGCCGGCTATTTAACTTTATGCCGCGATAAACTATAATATTATTATTAA
>Ga0067045_1003562_pt1 | contig 24334 bp, 15 predicted proteins | sample TerdegcTABiofilm_FD_59184 | JGI IMG/M metagenome (GOLD analysis project Ga0067045, IMG submission 59184) | Combined Assembly of (Gp0054472, Gp0054536) Wastewater bioreactor microbial communities from Singapore -Terephthalate degrading... | reverse complement strand
TAGTGATGCGATCCGCAATCGCGGTAATCATTTTAGCCCCTTTCGTCATGCGCTCCCTTTACTACGAGTGGTCACTTTTTCTGAAACATATAGGGTATCTCTCACTAACGGCTTTTCTGGGCATGACGATGTGTAACACTTTGGTCTATGTTGCCGCTGCGTCATCAAAGGCGGTAAACCTTACGCTGATTGCCATTTCTTCACCTCTATTCACAATAATATTCGCTCGAATATTTTTGCAGGACGCCTTGACTTTAAAAAGAATACTGAGCCTCATAATTGCGTCTTTCGGTGTATTTTACCTTGTGGCCGATGGTAATATTTCTAATATTGTCAATCTCAGTTTTACTCCAGGCGATATCTGGATGCTTGGTCAGGCATCGTCTTTCGCGCTTTACAGCATCCTTGTGCAGAAACGCCCCATGGAGTTGAGCCCGCTTCCATTCCTATTTTCACTTTTTGTTCTAGGAATGATGTTCCTTTTACCTTGGTTCAGTTGGGAAATATTTTCATCAGGATGGACTGATTTTACAGAGAAGGAGTTATTGGCGCTTATTTACCTGGGTCTTGGGCCATCTGTTCTGGCCTATATGAGTTGGAACAAATCAGTAGCTCTGATTGGACCGGCAAGGGCATCATTCGTTTATTATTGCCTTCCACTGTTTAGTGGCATCGAGGCCCTTTACCTTTTAGGAGAGCACATGACCCTCTCTCACCTGATAAGTGGAACGTTAATACTGAGCGGAGTGATCTTATCCACAAGAGATTGATTTGTATCCGGAATGAATTGACTACTCCATGGTGGTTTTGAAGCTTCAGGATGGTTGGTAGGGCCATTCCTGTTGGGCATAAGGAATGGCCCTTACAAGCGTTCTATTCCGCTTCCGCTGCCTCGGGTTCAGGTAATCGCACTAGATACCACTGCTCTGTTTGGGCTTTTCCCAAGTGAACCAGAACACCAGTCTGATCCATGGAAAGATTATAGATACCTGTTTCCATGATAATTGTGGTTCCACTGTCATCAGCAAAGGTCCAGATAGCTCTCTGATGTTCTTTTTCAACTACTCCTTTTATAGGCTTGCTCGTGTTGTTCGCTGCATTGTAATATGTTCCCTGAATCACGCCATCTTTGTTAACAGCCAGCTGCAACACTTCATCGGATTCTTTTGCAGGATCCTGAGTTAAAGCAAAAACACCCAAAGGCATCCATTGGTCCACCTGGTCAGTTACTTCAGGCGCCTGAATTACTATCTGCAATGCACGGTCATAATAATCGGCGGCTGAACAAATGCGCTGACCATTCAAGTATACGTAATTATTGTCATAATAAAAATTTGATCCGAAATCGTAAAAGATTGGAGGGCCCCAATTCCATGCAATCCAGGAGCTGAGGGCGACCCAGGTTGCTGGACGCCACCAGTAGTTCCATGGCCGATACGGCCAAATATTTTTGTGCCAGTAGTATCGAGTTAAATTGGGGTGGCCAGACCACCATTTCTTGTTAAAGGTTTCAGGGTGATGTCGCGGATAATACTCTCTTATCATTTGCGCAGATCGAGGGGTAAGTCTCTCATTAAAACTATGCCCCTTGCCTGGCATGTGACCGGTCACTTCGGGACCAGGCTGATGTTTGCCCCTATTCAAATAATGATCTAGAGCAACAGCGCCTGCTGCTCCACCAACAACCGCTGCGCCAACTCGGCCAAGATCACGCCTCACATTAGATTTGGCCTTTTCTTGAGGCAACTTGAGAAATTGACGTAACTGGTCTTGAGTTGGTTGTCTTCTATTTGGCTGTCCCTTAAAAGATTGACCAACATGAGGATTCAGATTTGGCGCAGATCTAACATTGGGACGTTGTCGTTGAATAACGTTCGGCTGGGAAAACTCCTTCTGGATGGTCGGTTTGGAGCCAGTGATCTCTTGTTTAGGAACAGTCCGCGATCTCGCGTTGGTTCTATCAGATCTTCCCTGTGTGCCAGAGCCACTTCGATTGATATTCAACTGAGGCTGAACCGTCTGAGGCTTGAAAGAGCGTTGTTGTGGGGTAGCTTTGGGAGCTGAAAACTGCTGTATCTGCGGTTTAGGAGATTGAACGGAAGGGGCTTTGCGCTGGATGGAAGGAGCCATAGCCGGAGGCCGCGATTGTTTGATTGTTCCCATCTGAGGCGCTTCACGATTGATCCGGTCTCGATCTTTTCTCTCTCGTTCATCGGGACCGCGAGATTCTACCTGTGGCGCAATGACAACGCCAATTGCTAAAAATACCACCAATAGAAGCGACATCTTTTTCATTTTATTATCTCTTAAATCCAAGAATTTTTTATTATGCCGCCTTTTCCATACATTTGATGGATACCCTCATCCATCAAGGTTTAAAGGTGTTAACGCATAATTTATTTCTGTTTATTCTAAATTCAGCACCATCCAAATCTTTCAATGCGCTTAGTCAATTATTTATTGCCTTCCGGCAAATGTTGTTTGATCAACTCTCGCGCCTTATCCACACCCTCTTCGGCTTTTACCTTGAGTTTTTCAGCAACGTCCTTGGCAGTCTCAAGACCAGGAACTGAGGTGTCCTTTAGTTTCTCCACTTCGGTCTTTAACTTCTCCGCTTCAGTTTTGGCCTTCTCTATACCCTCGGCGGCCTTCTCCTTCAGTTTTTCTACTGTGCTTTTTGGACACGATTTTACAACCGCATCAACTGCCTGCTGTTCGAACTCGAATGGACCTGCCACAGCGCTGTCTATTTTTTCTTTAGAACTTATCACCTTACAGGCGTTGTCCGTGTCCTTGATTACGAACCACTTCTCTCCCTCGGCAAAAGCCGTCAAGGCTGAGAATACAAAAAGCAATCCTGTTAAGACGATCAATTTGATTTTCATTTTCTCCAGACTCTCCTTGGTTAGTTTCAAAAATGACTTGGCAAGATTTTCAAACACCCACAATTGAGATTAACTCATTTTTCAAACTCAGTCTCATAATGAAATTAGCTCATCTGACAACATTGTTCTTTCAAGGTTTCCTCTTTCAGGTGTATTTACTGAATTTGTGATTCGAAACTATTGTAGTCTAGACGATTCATGCCCTAAAATGATAATTGAGTTCAAAATTTTTAACGATTTGTCAGCTTGTTTTAGGTCGAAAGGACCATTCAACACATTTCTAACCGCTTGATATCTTTACCATTAGCATCCAGGGTTTGGTCATGAAATCAGCATTGTTGATGTTGTTTCTATCATTGGTCATTAATCTTTTTGACCAACCTAAAGTGAACGGGTCGTCTGATTCCTCTAATGCTTCAATAAACTTGAGTGAACTGCCCCCAACAAGAATCGCGCTTCAATTAGATAATAAAGTCATTAAAATTAGGGATCACGGATCGTCAGTCAATTTAGGATTAGTGTACAAAGATCTTGGGCTATACGAAAAGGCGATAGATCATTTCAAGAAATCAATACAGACGAAAAAGAAATTAGCTGACGCTAGCGGCGAGGCTTACGAATTGAACAATATTGCCCAGGTTTATTACAGGATGGGTGATTATCAAGAGGCTTTAGAAAACTATGAACGAGCCTTCGCAATATATTCCAGACTACAAAAAACTGAAGCTCAGGCTGAAATACTTAATAATATCGGTGATATTTATGACATTCTTGGCAATTACCAGGCCGCCTTCAAACAATATGAGTTATCTCTGGACAAATTGAAATCTCCACCGAATCTAAAAGATGAAGCAACAGTCTTGAGTAACATGGCCAGACTGCACAGAAAGCTTGGCATGAATCAGGAAGCTATAGAATGCTTTGAATCAGCGTTGTCCAAATTCAGAAAGCTTGGTGATCCAGCCGATGAGTCTGACTGTCTGATGGAAATTGCCCTGACTTGGAAACAGATTGGCCAGGCCGATCAAGCAGAAAAATCAGCTCGAGAGGCCCTTGAACTTCTTGAGCGGGCCGGGCAGGAACCCGGAGCTTTGCCAGATATCCTAATTTCGTATTACATTGATTCCAATAAGATCTCTGAAGCTGAACTCTTGATTCAAAAATTCAATACACCCTTGGGGTCTGGTAAATTAGATCTTGCCAAGAAAGATTTTCCATCCTCCCTATCATTTTTTCTAAAACTTTCTGAATTTGCCTCAAAAAGCGACAACACAAAATATCTGTTTGCTTCATACATTGGATTAGGTAAATCGTACGAGGGGTTGAAGCAGTACACACAAGCGGAAGAGTTTTACTCAAAGGCAATCGAACTAGCTGAAGAATTGAGATTAGAATTGGCGCCATCCGACAGGCCCAACTTTTACATAAGTCAAATTTGTGGATTTGCGCCTGTTGAAGCCTTCAAAGGACTTACAGGCGTGATTATCAAAGCAGGGGATCCTGAACGTAGTCTTGAAGCCGCAGAGGATTTCCGTTCAAGATTGTTAGCAAGTGGTTTTTGGGGACCATTATCGACCGGATCCTTCAATATCCCTCAAAGAGTCATCAACAAAGAACAGGCGCTGCTGAACCGATTGGCGGCCTTCAGAACCGAACTAGCCCAAACGGACCCAAAAACTCAGGGATCAAAATTCGATGCTCTCTCAAAAGAAATAAAAATAACAACTGCTGAGATAAAATCCTTAAAAGAGGAGTTATGGAAAAAATACCCGACCTATGCGTCCATAAAATATCCCAAATCGTTCAAACTGGGTGGAGCGTCAATCAGACCAGATGACCATTCGATATTTCTTGATATTCTTGATGGGGGCGTAGCTGTCTGGCTGGTAAATGAAAAAAAGATCAAAAAGTATTGGTTCGTGGAATTCTCAACTGACGCATCAGAACTTTTGAGCAACGGTTTTCGTGTTGTTCTCGCGAAAAATAAACCTGACCCCAGGATGCTAGAGACAGCTTCCGTTCTATATGAGAAAATACTGTTGTCGGTCATGCAAGATGTTCCTAAAGGAACGCCCATCACCATAATCAGCGGGGACACCTTGGCCAAAATCTCCTTGAAGGAACTCGCAACTAAAACAAACCGAACAAACGAAAAGGATGTTTCAAACAGAAATGACGTGGGCGATCACGATACTTCAAATGTATTCTTTCTTTCAAATTCCCAGACTCCCTTAAGCTTTTATGAATCTTTCTCTGCATTGGAACTTGCCAGAACCACTTCGAAATAATCAACCAAGAGTCTTGTCAATACAGACCCTTAGGTCTCGATAATCTGTTGTTGCCTGTAAGTGCTTTCCACTTTTATTTGTTTGAGGGGATTAAGGTAATAACAGCAGTAATTAAATTTTTCTTTTTTTGGTGAAAGGTCAGTTCGTGTTTAAACATGTCTTTTCAAGTGCTTTGATTTGTGAGGAATTCATCCCACATCGTCAAGAATGCGCCTTACTGAGTTGAGCATTTCATTCATATTGTAAGGCTTTCTTATAAAACTTCTTGAGCTACTCAGCGATTTCTGAGTGGCTATTTCGTTTTCCGAGTATCCACTGGCTATGATTACTTTAGCAGCTGGATTAATTCTTAGAATCTCTTTGAAACACTGGCTTCCATCCATTACGGGCATTATCAAGTCGAGAATAACCAGGGAAATATTTTGAAAATCTCTGACATAAATACCTAAAGCTTCCAAACCGTTGCATGCCGTTATCACCTCATAGCCAAAACTGCTTAGCAGCTCCTGACACAACTCTCTTACGGCATCGTCATCTTCCACCAGCAATATGGTTTCCGTGCCGCCAAGTACTTCTGTTTCATCGTTTTTGGCTGTCGGCTCAATCCCGGATTGTATTGCAGGAAAATAAATTTTAAAGGTGGTTCCAAGACCAAGTTTGCTTAAACAGACTATCTCGCCCCCATGTTGTTTTACAATCCCGTAAACGGTGGCCAGCCCGAGACCGGTTCCCTTGCCCACTTCTTTAGTCGTAAAAAAAGGTTCAAACACTCGTGAAAGAGTTGTGGCAGACATGCCAACCCCAGTATCCGAGATTGTGAGTAAAACGTAATCTCCGGGTTCCATTTCGCAAATGGCCTCAGGAGACCAACCAAACGAATGAAAATTTGATGTTTCTATAGTTAGTGATCCCCCGTCTGGCATAGCGTCACGAGCATTTACAGCAATATTCATCAACACTTGACAGATCTGACTTTCCGCTGCGTTAATTAAATTAAGATCATCCGAGAGTTTTAGATCAATTCTAATGGTTTTTGGAATAGTTCGGGATAGCAGTTGACGCACTTGCTCTATCTCGAGATTTAAGTCGGTAGGAGCGTATTTTATTTCAACCTTTTGACTTAGAGTGAGCAATCCCTTTACAAGATCAGCTCCACGGTTGGCGGCATGGTATATTTTCTCAATGTTATTATAAATCGGCTCAATAGCATCTTTTCTCTGAAGCATAAATTCCGAATAACCTAAAATCGTTTGAAGCAGGTTATTGAAATCATGAGCAATACCACCCGCAAGTGTTCCAACAGCCTCCATCTTCTGCGCTTGAATTAGTTGGGCGCGCAATGAGTTGGATTCTGTGACGTTTATTAAAAAACGGAGCGTGGAACGCTGTCCTTTATAAATAATTTCGCTTCCCCAGGCTTCTAGATCAAGCAGTGAGCCACATTTCCTGATACCTCTGACGGTATAATGAGAGTCTACGGGAACTCCCCTGGCTCGGTTTTCGTTCCTTTCCCTAATGAGACGCCTGTCTTCTTCGACATATAAGGTATCTACTGGAAGCCCTTCAATATCTTTAGCGGAATCATATCCGAACAATCTCAGGAAAGCGGGATTCACATACGAATATTTACCCTGAGTGGCAATTCTAATCGCTATGGGCGAAGACTCAATCAATAGACGTAAACGCTCTTCAGCCTCCCTCAAGTCATGTTCTGACCTCTTGCGCTCAGTAATATCAAGAGCGGAATAGACCACCCCTTTTGACAAATCACCAGGAACAATTGCCGACGAGCTGAGAATGATGTCAATCACCGAACCGTCTTTGCACTTCCAACGAGTTTCGATTGATCCGCTACCTTTCTCTTTAATTAAGCCATACTTGATTGACCCAACTCTCAGAAATTCTTCATCCGTCTCATAAAGTAATCTGGCGCTCCGACCTAACAATTCTGAACCAGAATAGCCGGTCATCTGCGTCATCGTGTCATTTATCCATTCAAAAACCCTGTTTGTCACCATTCCTATGGCTATCGGAGCGGATTGAAGGACAGTACTTAGGGTTGCTTCGCTCTGATACAATGCCTCTTCAGCTACTAGGCGATCAATACCCTTCCAAACCGAATCCATAAGTAATGAAAGCTGTAACAAGTCAATCTGGTTGTAATCAGATTCCTTGTTTGCGACTCCTACTACAGCAACGATCTCGCCCTTACTGAAAACTGGGATTGTCATATACTTGTGAAGTTTTGCATGACCCTCTGGATAACCTTTTTTCAAGGGATGCTCAGCTTGGAAATCGTTCATTATTAATGGTTGCCGCTGCCTAACAGGCTCACCCCATATTCCCGTGTTCTGTAGTTCGTAGACGGTCTGAGGATCAGCAATTGAACATTCGTCAAGAACGTTTTTTGACCAGGTATTAAGTGTGAACTGTTTAGTTATCTCGCTATAATGAAAAATGTAACCGATTTTGCTGTGGGTTATGTCAACAGCTTCATTGAGGGCAAAATTGCGAAAGTCCTGTATGGAGTCCGGTTTATACTGGAGGATTTCAACGATTTTTTTGAGTCTTGCCTCATTAAGTCGCATGGTATCTTCAGCTTTTTTCAGCTCAGTGATGTCCTCTGCGGTTAACAAATTTTGGCTAGATTCGAGTTTGACATTCCTGAAATGAATAATCATTTCAGTTCCATCCTTACAAATTACCGGAAACACTTTTGGGGCAGTCTCTCCGGGCATACGACGCTTGAAATCAGTTAGCCAAGAATTAATAGCTTCATGCCTCAGCGTCGGATTGGGGTACGCTTTTCTAAACCATGTCCTGCCGTTAGGAACATCATTCAAATCGTACCCAAACATCTCTGTAAATTTCGGATTTGCGTAAGAAAACAGGCCGTCCTCTTCGATCATCAGTATTCCAAAAGGAGAATTGTTAGCCAGCCGCTGGAATTTGAGTCTTTCACTGGTTGCCACCTCTTCCATCGTGGCCGTTTGAATCACATGGGCAGTAGTATTAGCAATGCTCTCAAGCAAGAAATTGTCGTCGCCGCATAATGGGCTCTTGCTGAACAAAGCTAAAACACCTATCGGAACTCCTGATCCAGAAACAATGCGGTACCCTCCAAACGAAACCAGACCGAGATTTTGCGCCCATTGGTGGTTGTGAATTCGCTCATCCGAACATACGTCATTGGTCAATAATCGTGGTTCTGCTCCGGAAGCAATTCGTCCAATCTTGTAACAATCGAAGGGAACTCGACTATGATGTTGTCCGTCTAAATGGGTGTATCGGCCGGAACTGGCCATTAGATGGAGACAATTGTTGCGCGCATGACAAACATGCGGCCCATGTTTGATCTTGGCATGGACACACCCCGATTCGCATTTGTCCCCGGATTTGATTAACCATATACGGCAAAAATCCGCTTCGAAGATCTGAATGACGGATTCGGTAATCAACTCTAGTTTTTCACGTAATGTCGCCGGCTTCAGAAGATCATCTTTCAAGGAATTAGCGAGTTGCGAGCGTCTCTTTGCCATTCCCGCACGTGCGAGTATAGCTTTCATCTGACTTATTTCGTCACGAAGTTCGCGGATCAAATTAGTCGCTGATACTTGATCCGCACCGAGATTGTCCATGACTTTATCCCTCTGATGATCCTGTAAAAACCAGGAAAAGTATTTTCCTGGAATCTCTGAATCTCCCCTCCTCCTATGTGCCGGCGAAATGCATGCAGTCCCAATTCAAGCGTTTTTGCAAATTGCGATTGACACTAACAAATATCACTTAGACACTTTGACCTGGTAAAGTCAATCAAAGTCAACTTGTTGACTTATTTATCTATATTTGGCCGTTCACGAAAACACGTTCTATGCAAATTTCGGACATGGCTACGAATGGGATCGTATTTCCTTGCGCCCCGGAAGTGTATTTGAGAATGAGATTGGTCACCGACTGGATGATAAAATTTCTGTGATAGGAAAGTAGACGTTAAAGTAAGTTCCTCTGTCAGTAGAACTCTCACAGGTAATGTGCCCACCTAGATTGTCTACAATGCCCTTGACGACTGATAGTCCTAGCCCCGTGCCTCTGCTCGAGCCTTTTTGCTTTGTCGAGAAAAATGGATCAAATATTTTTGAAATAGTGGATTCGTCCATACCTCTGCCAGTATCTGACACGGTCATCAAAACATAGGCTCCATGCCTCAGCTCAGCTTGACCACTGTCGTAGTCATCATCAACCAGAACGACCCGTGTAGAAATTTTGAGATCGCCCCCGGTAGGCATAGCCTCAACAGCATTTGAAACCAAATTCATTATTATCTCATCAACTTGAGAGGGATCAGCATATGTAATCGCGGCTTCCTTGCATAAGTCGGCATAAAGATTAACATTCGATGGAATAGAGTGTGACATGAGTGTAAGGATTTCGGTGATCTGATCATTCAGATCCAGGTTGACAGGAAATGTCGCTGCCTGCTGAGAAAACGTCAATAGCTTCTTGACCAGATCCGCCCCACCTTTACCAGCTTTTATTATCGTCTGAAGGCGCTTGTAACTGGGATCATCCTCCTGTTTTTCACGTAACAAAAGTTCAGAAAAACCTAAAATGCTCTGGAGCATATTGTTTATGTCGTGAGCAATTCCTCCAACCAGAGTTCCAAGGGCTTCCATCTTTTGCGCCTGAGACAATTGCGCCTGAAACTTTTCTTTTTCTGCTTGAGTCTTTCTATGGTTTTCGATCTCAAGCCTCAGCTCTTCGCGCAAAGTGTTTAGTCTAGTTTGCATGATGTCACCGATGCGTAGCAATCGATCACTCTGCACTATGAGTCTCTCGTACTCATCCAATAGATTTTTGTAATGCTCTACCCAATCTTCACTTTTATCGGCTCGATCAAGGACAATCTTGGCCTCTGCGACTATACTCTTCTCGCGCTCGAAAAGGCCTTTTTCTGACAATGTTGAGCGGCCTCTACCGATTAACATTTCAACTCTCCAAAAAATTACGCTCCAAGTGAGGCATTATTCAATCCAATGGTTTCAAAAGAAATGTCAATGAAGGAACATCCTCTTTAAATTCTTCACCTGCTTCCATAGCAGATTCGTTTTCACGATTGTACCACCAGTTCACACTTATTTCCTGGCCCGCGCTGTTGGCATTTTCAAGCATTCCGAAGAAGTTCATCAGTGCCTTCGAACTACTACTATTGAAATATGACAGTTCAATGTCTACCTGCACGGGACTTCCGATATCAGACGACAAATATGATTCAACCTTGGACCATATCGGTTCAAAGAATTTGGCCGGATTTTCAGGATAAGACTCTCCTTTTATGACAATTCTGTTTTTCGCTGTATCAATTTGAATGAAAGGCGTAGACTTTGTAGGTTCTATTCTAAGTTCTTCCATTAATAAACCTCATATAACCGCTTTTATGGTGAAAAACACAAACTCGTCATCTACTGGCGAAAATTCGAATTCTATAGGCATAGTGGCTTTACGAGCTATGTCTATGAAACCCAACCCAGTTCCTTTGCCCTCTCTGAGAGGAGACGTCTTGCGTCTATCCTGATAAAGTTTCTTGAGCTCCACCTTGCTCATGCTGGAGAGTGTTTTCAACTGATTGGAGATAATTTCCATGTTTGTTCGTTCGGTCTTGTTACCACAAAGCACATAGAAATGATTGTCCTCTTTGCCAAGGATCAATACTCCTATTCGAACTTCTCCCTCCAACTTATTTTCGAGAATTATTCTGTCGGCGGAGTAGTTCACAATATTCTGCATCTGTTCCACGAACACAGAAAATACTTTTTGAGATGTATTAAGATCAGTATCTTCAAGTTCCATCTTCTGTCGTAACGTGCCGCCAATTCCCTCAATCAGACTTTGAGAAACTGGCCCACAAAAGCAGAAAATGATGCCTTTTTGATTCAAATCTTCGTAGAAATCATGGACGTCAAATTTCATCAATTTTGCACTCCAATGTTTATACAAAGCTAAAGTGAGATTGCAAAAACAGTCACGTCATCACGTTGGTTTTCATCGCCCATGTGAGTTTCAAATTCTTTCAAAAGCCCCCTGCGCTTATGTTCAGGACTGCTACCGTAATTATTGACAATCGCTCTTTTAAACCGTCTTTTTCCAAATGGCAAACCCTTAGAAAAACCGATTTGGTCGATCAGGCCATCAGTAGTCAAATACAAATCTGTAATTTCAGGTAGATGCAACTCACGATTGGTAAAACGATAGTTGGGGTTGGAAGATTTATAGCCTAAGCTATGATTGTTACCCTTGATTTCGACAGCATCTAGGTCATCACAACACACATAGAGTGAAACATGAGCTCCGGAATAGATCACTTTGCGCTTTACCCTGTCAACATAACAGACCCCAATGTCCATTCCATCATCATAGAGTTTTCCGCGGGATCGGTGTCTTAAGCCATCTCTCATGAGTATGTTGACTCGCTCTAACAATGCCCCGGGATCTCTAAAACCTATTTCGTGCTCGGCACGTTTGAGAGAAGTAACCGCCATCATTGTCATTATGGCCCCTGGAACTCCGTGACCTGTGCAATCTACAACTGCAAAGGCAAACTCCTCTTTGTCTCCCACTAACCAGTAGATGTCGCCACCAAGCACATCGCGTGGGTTCCAAATCACAAAGTAACTGGAAAGAATTGAATCGAGCTGCTGCGTCGGAGGAAGAATTGCAGACTGAATGCTACCCGCGTAATCGATACTGTCAAGTATCTTGGAATTGGCCTCCTTGAGTTCCTCATGACTTTTTTCAAGCGCTGATTCGATTAATCGTTTTTCCTTTAGGGACTCAATCATCGAGTTAAAAGCGGACGAGAAATCACCAAGAAAATCCACCTTTTGATTAAAATCGCCCTTTGCCACTTGCTGAGTCTGCCAGGTCAAATGTTTTAGATTAGCATGTAGTTGTTTGAAAGGAGAAATGAAGTAATTTCTTGCCGGCGGTTCTACCTCTAGGCGCCCGTCTGAAAGCGCTTCTAGAAACTTTTGAGCCTCTGAGTAGCTCTTTATGAGCTTGACCGCCTCCTCCACCAATAGAGCCAGATCTTCATCTTCAAGGTCAGATGGCAGTTTTTCCATTAGGTCTGAAACACGGCCATAAGCCAATTCTTTTAATGATTCTGCAATTAAGCCTAGCTTCGATTTATTCATGTTCCGGTTGAAATGATCAGAAGTGTTTAAGCTTTGCAGTGAAACGGCACGTCCTGTCGCCCGTAGCCCAACAATCTACCTCCTTCACCTCAAACTCCTTACCGGTATAAGTTTTGAGAATACCGGAAATGAATCCCTCATCATAGTCACAGACGGTTTCTTCCACCAACGGAAGTCCAGAACAATCGAGGTCTTCCGACACGGTCATGACAAAGTCCATGTTGTCCAAATCAGCCTTCTCAATCCTTAGCACCCCCACGTTGAGATTCTTGAGAGTGTCCTGAAGTTGCGCCACAAAACCTGAAAAATCAGCATCCAAGTTCATGAGGTTCTTGCAAAACTCCGAACCCGCAAGCTTTCCCGCCTCGTATAATATTTCATTGGCCGCCTTAACCCCATATCTCGTTATGAGAACATCCCGTAAAGTATATTGCATCAGCCTATAGACAGACACCGACGTCGTAGGCCCCAAGTTAGGACGGCCTTGCTCTATGTCACCCAAATCTTTCCATTCAAATTTGTAACCGGAACGCTCTTCCTTGAACATTAAAGGGCCTCCTCGCCAAAAGTTATTTTCTTGTATTCCTTTTTAAAATAGCAGCTTAGATCTTAGAGCACAATTGAATTAATAAACCTTGACACAACTTCGTATAAACTGTAGCTATTGTCTTGCCGCCAAATTTTTCGATATGTTATCATTCTAAGGGCCTGTAATTGGGAGATATTCCAGAATCTGTTTCAGATGAATTTGAACGAACAAGTTTTGGCTAGTTCTTTCTTAAGTGTCTTACAATATTAATAAGATATTGTGATTTTTGTGTCTTAAATCCGCTTGAAAAATTTCACCGCCTTTGTAACACAGTCGGAATTGATTAAGGTTTATGGAAATAAAGGAAAGGAATAGCAGTTTTTTGTTTAGTTAAACCCCGAGGGTCAAAATTGCTGTTTCGGTAAGAAGATATAGCATTAATTCCAAATTCGGGAGCATTTAATTGAAGTTGAACGGCTGACTCACCGATACATAGGAATCAGCCTTTATTCATAACACATTATTCAGGTGGTATTTGTGCAAACACTGAGATCATTGCATGAGGAATTTTATGGTTTCCTGATAAGACATCAGTTGATGGAAGGAACGCTTGTTCTTTTAATTGGCATAATAGCATCCATGTTCGTGCGTCGTATCTCAACGAAAATCCTAAACTTTTTCCTTGACCGATACCATCTTACATACGAGAAAGGCCTTATTAGTCTAATAACCAGACCTATCTGGATTTCCGTTGTACTCATCTCTATTGACCAAGCCATCCCTTTCTTTGTCATCATCAAATCTCAAACCAGAGATCTCTCCAGAAACATAGTAGAGTCGATCCTAATAATCATGTGGGCAGTGGCTTTGTCAAAAATTCTCCGGATTGTTAGCCGCAAGAATTTCACCGTCCATTCCGGCAAACATGAGGCAATACAGTTTTTAAGTAATCTTGGAATAGCGTTAGTAGTTGGAAATGCCTGCTTTGCCCTGTTGACAGTATGGAACGTTGATATAACACCATTGCTAGCATCGGCCGGAATCGCTGGCGTGGCGCTCGCTCTAGCTGCCAAGGACACCTTGGCCAATTTCTTTGGGGGAATTAGTTTGTTCCTCGATCACCCTTTTAAGAAAGGAGACTTTGTCGTTCTGGGGAGTGGTGAAAGAGGCGTTGTTACTGAAGTAGGTCTTCGGAGCACCAGAATCATAACTAGGGATGATGTTTTGATCAGTATTCCCAATTCAATGATCGCTAATTCTAAGATTATCAATGAAAGCGCCCCTGAGTCTCACCAGAGAGTTAGAATAAAGATTGGAGTGGCCTATGGTTCAGATTTGGATAAAGTGGAAGATGCCCTTTTGACTATTGCCAGAAGTGAGAAAATGGTTCTCGACAAGCCCGAACCAAGAGTACGTTTCAGGGCTTTCGGAGATTCTGCCTTGGAATACGAATTATTGTGCTGGGTTAGCAATGCCCGGGAAAGAGGACTAATGAACCATAGGCTTAATAAGGCTATTTACAATTTGTTTAATTCCGAAGGAATCATTTTCCCATTCCCTCAACGTGAGGTCCATATTAAAAAATCACTGACAGATTGAGCTATTAACTATAAATATTTAAACATTTCATATGCCTGAGGCATAAATACTCCCTAACCTGCGGATTCAAAAACTCTAGCCGATCTTCAAAAGTTCGGACGGCATGGAGAACTGAGACTGCTGCAAAACATTCGAGTGATCGGTTTTCAAGATTTCAGGGCCATCGGGGCCATTGTTTTTGCCCAAAAATGATCCTGAGGTCAGATTCCGTTGACTATCCTCATTGCTATTTAAATTTAAGAGGGCTTTAATGTAGTCACGCAAACAGGATTTATACTAGTTTTGATCATTATATTAAATGCTTAAATTCACTTTTACTGAATTATTTAAAATTATTTTAATATCTTTTATAAAAAAATATTGACAACAGTCTAAAAGGACATTATTTACGCCGGCAGAGAAAAAGACAACCTTCTCAATCCTAATTGTCGACCATCATTTGATGGTCTTTTTTTTGGGGGATCCCAAAGGGTCGCCAAACCTCAGACAAAAAAGTGTCAAACTCAGGACGAGATTACCCTGCTACGCTGTGAACATGAGCGAAAAATGGTTTTCACGACTTGATTTAACGCAGTTTTTGTTGAACGGGGGCTGAAAGATTGCAAAAGCCTTAGATGGAATCCTTCTTTTGGCTAAGTTTCTCAATTGTCTCGAATAACACTTGAGTGTTGATGGGCTTAGGAATGTACCCGTCCATTCCGGCCTCGACGCATCGATCGCTGTCACCTGCCATAGCTGCCGCTGTCAGTGCCACAATCGGGACCCGTGGACTTCCACAACAGGCCTCTCTTGCGCGGATGGAAATTGTAGCCTCTAAACCATCCATCTCGGGCATTTGAACGTCCATCAGAATGAGATCGAACTGTTCTCTCCCGGATATGTCGACAGCCTCTACACCGTTTTGAGCTAGGGTCACGCGGTGGCCCATTTTTTGGAGCAAAGCCCTCGCCATCTTCTGGTTGATGGGATTGTCTTCAGCCAAAAGGATGTTGAGGCGTCTTGCCCCTTCTCTAATCGAATGTCGTGTCAGCAAGGAAGGCCGAGCATGAACATCAGTGGCTTTTTGTAAGGCGGCGCAAATAGTATCTAATAGCAGCTTTTGATTGATCGGCTTGAGCAAATAAGCTGAAATACCTAGCTCCAGGCATCTGGCTGCATGACCACGCTGACCGGCGGAAGTGAGCATTATCATTATCGGATTAAGCAAACACGGGTCTTCTCTGATCTTTTCGACTAACTGAAATCCGTCCATACCTGGCATCATGTTGTCAATCAGAGCTAAAGAAAAAGGGGTTCCTGAAGCCTGAGCCCGCTTCATGGCTTGCAGCGCAGTTTCGCCTTTAGACAAAACCATAGGCTTCATTCCCCAAGATTTGAGTGTTTCTTCCAGAATTCGACAGTTGGTCAAATTGTCATCGACAACGAGAACGTTGAGGTCTTTTACCAAAGATGTTTCCGGGGGAATTAGTTTTGGCGCTGGTTCTGTCGCCTGAGCTAGACAAACAGTAAAATGGAAAACACTTCCAACGCCAACTTCACTTTCCACCCACATTTGCCCTTTCATCATCTCAACTAATCGGGCGGACACGGTCAGACCTAGCCCAGTGCCTCCATATTCTCTTGTAGTGGAGCCGTCAGCCTGTTCGAAAGCGTTGAAGATTCTTGCCTGATTTTCGGGAGATATTCCTATGCCAGTGTCAGTTATTGAAAAATGAACACATACTTCCTTGTCTTTTTCCATTTCCAATTCAGCATTAACAGAGATCTCGCCTTTCGCAGTAAACTTGATGGCATTGCCAACTAAATTCACTAGCACCTGACGAAGTCTTCCCGGATCACCGATTACATCGTCTGGAATATCCGAGGCCACTCGGTACACCAACTCAAGTCCTTTGTTTTCAGCTCCTATCGCCATGGTTGTCAATGTGTCTGCAACACAGTCCCGCAAGCTAAATGAGATCGCCGCAAGCTCCAGTTTACCGGCTTCTATTTTGGAAAAATCCAATATGTCATTGATTAACCCAAGGAGAGAATCAGCAGATATCATGACCGATTGAAGGAAATCCCTTTGCTCATCAGTCAGTTGTGTGTTCAAAGCAAGTTCGGTCATACCGATTATGCCGTTCATTGGAGTCCTGATCTCATGACTCATGTTTGCAAGGAATTCACTCTTGGCGAAATTGGCCTGCTCGGCAAGCTTTCGGGCTTCGATTAGCTCACTAATATCTATGAAAGATTCTATTCCACCGACAATTCTGCCATCCTCATCCCTTTCTACTGAAGCGTTTTCCAGGACAGTCAACAGCCGTCCGCTTTTTGTTCGGATGGAGCGCTGATGTCGAATAACACGATTACTGGCTCCTGGCTGAAAAAGCCTGAAAGGCGCATCATTCAATTCCTCATATAAAAGGTAGGATGGCTTACCGATGATTTCCTCTCTCAAAAATCCTGTTATCAGACAAAACTCCTCATTGGCGCCAATAATTGTACCGGCGGAGTCAAGAGTTAATACTGCCGTAGCCGCTGTCGATAGCAGCCGTCTCTGTTCCTGGTTTGCAAAATCCAACTCCCGATTGATCAACCTGAGTTTTTCTTCAACTTTAAGCTGACGTCTTTCACGTTCCTGCAAGGATTCAGCCATTTGGTCAAAAGCCTCAGCAACTCGCTGAATTTCTAGACTTCCCTGAATCAAACCATTTCGCGCGTTTAAGTCTCCAGCGGCTAAACGCCTCGCAGTATCGACCAAAGCGTTGACACCTTTCATGATCAGCACAGATCCAAAGAGCCTGCCGGCTGCCAGGGATAAGACCAAAACGAGACTCAAAGTTAAAAGATTTCGGATTAAAGCTTGATCGGCCTTGCCGAAAACTGCTTCCGTGTCCAATCCGACTCGGACGAATAATTCCTCTGGAAGCCCATTGATAGGAGCGAAAGCGTATAGCCGATACCTATTGTCAAGCGCCAAAGCCTGAATGGTTCCCTCACCAGTGGCGAGAATTTCGGCAACCTTGTCCATATCAGGAATAATCTTTCCAATCCACATCTTAGGGACTGGGTGCCGGACTATGATTGTACCGTTGCGATCAATGATGGCTAGAGTCGCATCAGCAGGAAGATCGATCTTAGACGCCAAGGCGCTCAGCCAACTCAAGTCCAGGGTTATGTAAACAACAGCCACAAGGTTACCTCTGTCATCCAAAACAGGGTACGCCAAAGGCAAAAATGGATTTCCTGTCAGTTGATCGGTTTGGTATCCGCCGATAACGAGTTGCCGAGTATTTACAATCTTGTTGAACCAATCAGATGAAGAACAACTAGTTTCTCCCAGGGAAGTCAGGGCGCCATATTTTAACTCTCCGTTGTTGTTAAAAATAGCTAGATTGGTGTAGATCGGATTCTGTTTCAATAGACTTCGTAGGAATTCTGATACCTCTTTGGCCCCATTCTCTCGTATGACGGGCAGATTGGCAATGACCGACATTAGTTGTTCTGCACTCAGGATAATGTGTTCCTGATTTATGGCAACCTGGCGGGCTAATCTGAGAGCTGAATCTCGAGCCACTGCCCCTGCCTCTTGTCTACGCTCGATCCCCGAATACAGAATTAGGGCAAGAGTCGGAACTATGGCAATTAGAAGAATGGCCAGCAATCTAAAGCTAAGGCTATTGAAGAAGAAATACATCATGGTTCCTCAAAGGGTGATCAAACACTCAGAACCAGGCTCAGATGCAAAATGAAATTGGGGATCAGTTAAGCCTTTTCTGAGCTAANAATGAACGGCACGGGAATGATAGATTTTCCGGNAGNTCATCATNTCGTTAGGGCTTCCAAAAGCCCCCTGAATGACTCCAGGGATCTCTATTAATAACCATAACTTTTCTTCAAATCTCTTTCCATCTCATTGGTTTGTTCGTCTCAGCAAAACGCAGGGCGGAGCCTTTCCAAAATCTTCTAACACATTCCATGACTAAAATCAGCCCCCCCAATCAGACTCCACTCATTCTCTCCAACTCTTCTCCTTTTGTAGTTTAGATAGTTGGGGACTATTCCTCTGAAAACTTGGCTCGTGCTAGTCTGTTTGGCAGACTGAGACTTCAGCGTCAAAATAAAAATGGATATCTTTCTCATGACTTTGACTGGGCAAGAATTTAAGATTGTTATTTTAACATCTATGAAGAAAAGCTAATTTTATACATCATGTCAAAAGACATGGAGTCAATGTCTCGGTCAAAATACGTCCCTTATTAAATACTTGATATAGCTTATGCCTATATGTATTATGGAAACACCCTATGCGCCAGCTTCCGGCAGGCTTTTTCACCAATCTAAAAGTTTAAATCCGTTAGAAAACGTTTGAGGTTGGATAGGTTTTTGGCAGCATGGCTTTGGCAGGGTGATTATATCAACAAATCATTTCTGGATAGAGGGAGGATCAGATGGTCGTTGTACGGAACGTTAGGGTTTTAGGGCTCTTAGTATTAGCATGTGCTGTTTTTTGTGTGTCGGCCCATGCTGGCGAGCTTGACCGTTTCCAGGGGATGGAAGGAACTCTGGACATAGCCGGTGGCACAGCTCACATTCCTGTTATGAAAGAAGCTGCTCAAAAGATAATGACATTCAATCCACGAATAAAAATTACCATAGCGGCTGGAGGAAGCGGAGTAGGAGTTCAGAAGGTCGGTGAAGGAATGGTGGGCATTGGAAACACCGGCAGAGCTTTGTCCCAGGCAGAAATAGAAAAGTTTGGACTCAAATCATTTCCATTCGCCATAGATGGGGTGGCTGTTGCAGTTAATCCGGAAAATCCAATTTCCGAACTGACTTCGAGCCAGGTTCAGGACATTTTTTCAGGAAAAATTAAAAACTGGAAGGATTTGGGCGGTAAAGACGCTATTATAAACCTCTACACCCGTGATGAAGCCAGTGGAACACGTGAGGTTTTTTGGGACATTCTTCTCAAAAAAGGTCAAGTAGACAAATCGGCCAATGTTGTTGCCTCCAACGGCGCAATGAAGCTAGCCCTTTCCAAGGATCCAAATGGAATAGGTTATGTGGGCATAGGTCATGTTGACAAGACAATAAAAGCAGTAAAACTCGAAGGAACCATTCCATCTCAACAGAATGCGGCTGAGGGATCGTATAAGGTTACAAGAAAACTTTACATGAATACCAAGGGGGAACCTGAAGGCTTGACCAAAGCGTTCGTAGAATATGTCAAAGGGCCTGATGGCGCTGTTTTTATAGAAAAGAGCGGATATATTCCCTTGAAATAATTGGACCGGATTTATAGAGAATGTTAGGTCTTCCTGAAGGCTTGTTTTTTAAAATTTTTTTGTTTCTTACTCTGAGGTCAAGAAGTGAACTCTGCGGGTTCAATGAGATGGTTCTTTTATGAGACTGTCAAAATGGCTCTACTGCTTTGCGCCCTTTTTTCCTCGTTCCTAGTCTTGACCATTCTTGGTTTTCTTTCTTATTTCATGGCCCCCATAATTGTTAATGGAGAGTTCAGGGAGTTATTGGCGACAATTTGGAATCCGGCATCTGACTCCTTTGGAATTGTCCCAATGATAATCGGAAGCTTGTGTGTCAGTTTTACAGCGGTAATACTCGCCTATCCGCTTGCCGCGGGACTAAGTTATTATTGCAACGGTATCGGGCCTCAGTTTTTGGGCAATAAACTCATAAAGTTAATTGAATTTATGGTATGTATTCCAACGGTTGTGTATGCTTTCATCTCCGCAATATTGCTGGCGCCGATGCTTAGGTCCATTTTTCAACACGGGTCAGGATTTTCCTGGTTGGCGGCCTCACTTACTTTAACAATATTAGTCTTACCGACAATTTTTCTAATGATCAATACGAGCATGAAGGAGGCCAACCATAAGTTTAGAGTATTAGCTTTGTCTTTGGGGATGACGCAGGCGCAGGCGCTTGCCTGGGTAATAACTCCACAGGCTAGAACAGGTTTTAAGGTCGGTTTGATACTTGGGTCGGCGAGAGCCGTGGGAGACACCATTATTTCACTCATGCTGGCGGGTAATGCAGCCCAGTTTCCCGATTCCATGCTCGACTCAGTCCGAACATTGACAGCTCACATAGCGCTTGTTGTAGCTACCGATTCAAAAAGCCTCGCTTACCAGTCAATATTTTTTTGTGGCCTCCTATTGTGTGGTATTTCCGCAATCTCAAACCTAGGATTGCGAATGGTTAGCAAATAGCTTGAGGCAGGCCTAGATTGAAAATGCTAAGGAATATCGCTGAATCATCTTTATCCATTTGGGCATGGTTATCAACAGCATGTGTGGTGGCAGTCCTGGCGATCTATTCTTCTTTTCTGTTTGTCCGGAGTTATTCAAGCCTCAAAATAAGTCTGTTTTTTGGAAATGCGGACCCATGGCTGGCTTTTCTTGGGAAGGTTCCCGTTTGGGATGGCATTTGGCCTGCTGTGGTCGGGACAGTCTTGCTGGTAATTATGTCGGGAATAATGGCAATTCCTGTTGGAATAATGGCCGGAATATACCTATCTGAATATTCGTCCGGTTTATTTTGTGAAATAGCGGATTCGGCTATAGATCTTCTGGCGTCGATTCCATCAATTGTCATGGGGCTTTTTGGATTCACCCTTATATTGTTTTTGAAGAAGACAGCTTTTCCAAACGCTAATGTCGGCCTTCTACCTGCAGCGTTTTGTTTGGCTATTCTGAGTCTACCGTATATGGTAAAAACTACTAAGCTGGCTTTAGGTAATATCGATTCCGATAGAAGACTTACAGGTCTAACACTTGGTTTCAACAAGCTTCAGAATATCATTCATGTATTATTACCAGTGTCCAGCCGAGAAATATTGAATGGTATAATTCTTACGATTGGCCGATCTGCTGAAGACACTGCGGTAATCCTGCTTACAGGGGTTGTCGCAAACGCTGGAATACCGACCAGAATGAACGACAAGTTTGAGGCCATACCTTTTTTCATATATTTTACTGCATCCGAGCACAAAACTGTTGAAGAATTGGACAAGGGTTTTGGAGCGGCCATTGTTTTGCTTTGTGTGGCCGGTTTGTTGTTTGTGCTCTCAAAAACTATTGGAAAATCGGTTAACAAATCTACCAGTGTTTAATAGCATGAGCAAAAGCATTTGCGCTGAACTGCAAGGAATCAACGTCAGTTTTGGCGCCAAGACAGTTTTGTCGGATATCAATCTGAAAATTGCCGCCAATTCAATCACGGTTCTTGTGGGGAGATCTGGATCTGGCAAAACAACCTTCCTGAGAATTTTTAACAGACTTAACGAACTATTCCATGGGGCTGTAACTACTGGGCAAGTCATAGTGAACATTGGAGGCAAGGTTTTTGACATCCATAATCACGTTTTGGAAGTTGAATTTCTAAGACGAAAGGTAGGAATGGTTTTTCAGAATCCAAATGTGCTGCCTTCAAGTATCTACGCAAACATCGCCATGCCTTTAAAGGTAGTCTCAGGAGTCCATGGAAGCGAAATCGAAAACCGTATTGAATCAGTCCTCCGTCAGGTTCAACTATGGGATGAAGTCAAGGACAGGTTGAAACAACCGGCAGTGTCGCTGTCTGGTGGACAACAACAACGGTTATGCCTTGCTCGATCATTGAGCCTTGAACCTGAAATTCTCCTTCTCGATGAACCAACCGCATCACTGGATTTCAAGGCGACCCTGAAAATAGAGGAGCTTTTGATAGGACTCAGAGAAAGTTATTCGATAATAGCTGTCTCTCACAGTTTGACCCAGACATTCAGAATCGCCAATCAGATTATTGTGCTAAAGGACGGCAAGGTAACCTCAGTCATCGATCCTTACGAATTCAGGGATGCCCGTTCCTACGAAAGTATCTTTGAAGAAATATTCTAGTGACCGAAATCGGAGGTACGTTAAATGGGTTGGCGTTTAATGAGATGTCGGTTCAAGAGGTTAGAGGATGATTGATACACTCAGGGGGAGCTTTTTACCGAATCTTCCCCACGGTACGACGGGTTAAGGATCCTCAAATCCCCCTCTCTTTGAGTAAAACCAATTGAATCCAGGTAATCCAGCACTGGAATGGCTTTAGTCCTGCCGTAACCGAGGATGCTTTTTGTATCATGAACGGACAGGCTCCCCTTCCTTAATATTAACTCCCGAATTCTTGACTGGATTTCAGGAAGCGCTTCAGCATTAAGAACTCGCCCGTCTTTTAACTTCAAGAGCTTTCTCTGAGAACACAGGAAATTTATAGCCCGCTGTATGCTTCCATAATCAAGATTGCTGGAGTTAAGTCTATGGAAAGTACCAGGACTGAAAGTTGAATATCCACAACATCGAGCAAATTCCATGACTGACTTTATGATTTCACCCTGATGTGAAGATAACTCGGCTTTTATGTGAGGGATTTTGAGGCCGCTTTCCGTTTTGACGAGCTTTTTTTCATCACAAAGCTTGGCAATTATTTTGTCGAAAATTGACTCTTCCACTTCTGGCTTTAAACGGGTCCTGATTTCATTCGAACTTACACCAAACTTAAAGGCGTCTTGGGACAACACTTTTGTCACCACTTCCATCAGTCTGGTTTCGAGGGCTGCCAATCCATTCTTGTCAAGGTATCCTAGCCCGTTCAGATTAATGTATTTTCCGTGCTTGGATCCTAATTTCAGTTGCTTGATTATTTCGTCGGCTGGTAGACCGGTAGCTTGTCTTATGGAGGCAGGAGTAACGGGATTATAGGGAACCCTCGTGAAATACTGCTGGATCACTCCCTTCAGATCAGAATTCTGGAGAGGTTTGAGATAGGCCAGAGTTGAATGAGCCTTTATGGCTCTGAATTTTTCTCGCGACAACTCCAGAACCTTGCCTCCTCCAATGACACGGTTATTATTCATCCGGGATATCAGGAAAGGATCTTGTGGACAAACGGAAACGGGGTCTCTCAGTCTTATTTGGGCCAGACAGGTTTGTTCAGGACAAATTTCATGGTATTCCATTGGCATAACCATTGAATTCATGCAGTTAGACCCTGAATAGAATTTTACCCTTTCCCGATCTGAGACAGGACGATTAGCGCTTCCCCTTAACTTGATTTCCACGTTCAATATCCTGGATGAAGTGACACACCCAGGCGCCACTAGCTGCATTCCAACTCTAGCCTCATCAACCGATATTCTGTTGAGATTTATTCCGACTCGCTGCCCGGCTATTGCTTCATCCAGCCTGCGGTGATGAGATTCAAGAAATTTTACTTTTGCCTCCTTTCCAGATGGCATCAACTGGACAATGTCATTGACTCTTAGCCTACCTGAAAAAATTGTCCCGCTGACCACGGTCCCGAAACCAGGGATGCTTCGGCTTTGATCGATCCATAAGCGAAAGAATCCTTCCTCACTTTTCAGCCGAACATTTCGAACCTGTGTATCCAACACCCTCAGGATTTGATCTCCCCCCGCCCCGGTCACGCCTGAAAACGCAATCACTGGCGTGCCTTGCAGAAAAGAGCCTGCCGTCAATTCATTAACCTCCAGCGACGCAAGTTCAAGGGTTTCTTCATCAACCAGGTCCGACTTACTCAGAACTACCATTCCTGAAGAGGCGTTCATCAAATCAAGAACACGCAAATGGTCCACTGTCTGTGGCATTACACCGTCATCGGCAGCTACCACGAGAATAGCTAGATCAACACCGCAAAGACCTCGTATAGCGTTTTTTAGAAAATCCCGATGACCCGGGACATCTATAAGGGATACTTGAACACCTGAGGGCAGAGTCAGTAGAGCCACCCCTGGTTCTATGGACAATCCCCTCCTTTTTTCTTCAGGTATTCTGTCAGTATCCACATTCG
>Ga0067045_1029051_pt1 | contig 24343 bp, 22 predicted proteins | sample TerdegcTABiofilm_FD_59184 | JGI IMG/M metagenome (GOLD analysis project Ga0067045, IMG submission 59184) | Combined Assembly of (Gp0054472, Gp0054536) Wastewater bioreactor microbial communities from Singapore -Terephthalate degrading... | reverse complement strand
AGCGCATAGGCGATCTGCTCTTCGCTGAATCGAGACTTCTTCATCGCTTCTCCTTGCCCCTCTCGGGGCCTTGGGAAGCAACCGTACCTCTAGTTTTGAGCTGTGCAGATTTTTCGGAGGCACGTCAGTACGAATACATGAACTACCTCCTGGTAGTCCAAGATTTCATCCGCACCCCCATTGGGTCACTTTTCAGTGGAAGACAGCACAGGCGCAACAGAAAGTTTTCTGCAGCCTGATCAGTGACACAAAGGGCGAACTCGTGCAACAGCGCCGCACATTCGGCCTCTCCTATCCGCTTGCCCGAACAGCGACCGCAGTTGCTGGTCGCGACCGCTCAGGTCGGCTGGATCAGTGTCGTTGTAGACCTTGAGGGCTTGTTTGGTGCGCACGCGCGCGGCGATCAAAGCGGGGTCGAAGATGGCGTTGCAGATTTCGCCGGCTTGGGCTTTTTCTGCTTCCGTCATGGGTGTCCTGCATTCATGAGGGCCGTGCCAACGCCGCATCGCATGCCTGGCATGCTTTGGATACGACGCCAGTGACGTGGCTCCTGTCTGAGCCACTACCCGCACCTTTCAGGACGCAAGGCATAGCACCCTTGACGCCGGCGGCCACCGCATGCGGCGCTCCCCATGCTTTTCTTAAGTCGACCGATACCCGAGGCGCAGAGAAATTGCGTCGGTGCAGGTACGAAGCGCGTTGGCAACAGGTCCATCCCAGTCGGTGTCCACCGTTCCAGTCGGGCCGCTGATCGTCACGGCAAGCGCAATGTTGCTCGAGTAGTCGAACACCGGAGCTGAGAAGGACGCGACTCCGGGGGTCGGATGATTTATGCCCTGGGACATCCTGCGCTTGCGTACGTCACGGATCATCTTGTTCACAACTTCCTCGTCGAGCGGGTGTGCGATGTCAGGCCCGAGGCGGATGCGATCGTCACGAAGCATGGTCTCCACCAGCGGTCCTGGTAGGAATGCTGAAAACACGCGGCCAGTGGCCGTGTTCGCAAGCGACATCACGGTGCCGGTGCGCATATTCGTGTGGAAGGCATATGTTGGATCTATCAGCCGCACGATGACGGGTCCCAAATTGCCCCACACAGCCAGCGCGACTCCATGACCCGTGTCGGACGCCAGCGCCTCGGCAAATGGTGTTGCCTCTCGAATCGGATTCATGGTCTGCAGACTGGTCAACCCCAGCTGAATCGCCAAGGGGCCGAGAAGGTAGTGGCCCGTTACCGGGTCTTGCATTACCAAGCCGATCTTGCCGAAGCTCACTAGGTACGGATGGATCTTGCCTGAGGGCATGCTGGCAGCTTTGACCAGATCCTTCAGCGCCATTGGACGCGCGTCCGCAGCCAGTACTTTGAGGATTTCCCCTCCGACCTCAATCGACTGGATGCCACGACGTACGCGGTCTTGCCCACCTTCAGCACCTTCTGTCATCGAACTCATTCCCCGGCTCTCATTCATGCGGCCATCATAAAGTCGATTCCCTCGTCATTGTCTAGCGAACTAGATCAGGGTAAATACTAGTGTATATTTATTTCGCTAGTTATAACCTAGCGATCTAGATAACCAAGAAAGCGTCGCGGGCGGACAGCAGATGGAGATATCAATGGCGGAAAAGCGAGTTGAATGCGATGTCCTGGTCGTCGGCTCAGGCTGCGCCGGCATGGCAGCGGCGATTACGGCCGCAGCACGCGGGCTCAAAGTGATCGTGGTCGAGAAGGCTCCTCACCACGGTGGCACCACTTCTCGCTCTGGAGGATGGCTGTGGGTGCCAAACACGCATCTGGCCAAAGCCCTGGGACATATCGAGCGCCCGGACCAAGCCCTGGAATACATCCGAGATCAAGCCGATACCGCTTTTGACGAACGGCGTGCGCGCGCTTTTGTGGACAACGGCCCAAAGGCCGTCGAATTCTTCACGTCCCAAACAGCGGTGCAGTTCGATATGCCGCTGACGTTTCCGGACTACCACGCCGAAGCACTGGGGGCCGCTCAAGGCGGCCGCTCCATGGTGACACGTCCCTACGACGGAAGAGAACTCGGTGAGCTGCTCAAGACACTCGGCCCGGTGTTGCCAGAGCTCACGGTTTTCGGGGTGACGATCGGTTCTGGCAAGGACATGATCCACTTCATGCGAGCCACACGCTCGCTGGAATCAGCGTGGTACGTCACTCGTCGCTTGGCTAAACACTTTTTGGAAGTGCTGCGCTTCGGCCGAGGCATGCTGCTCACCAATGGCAACGCATTGGCAGCACGACTGGCACGTTCGGCGGCTGACCTCTCGATTCCCGTGTGGCTCTCATCGCCGGCGATTGAACTGTTGAGCGATGGCGACAGAGTAGCAGGTGCACTCGTGCGGCGCGACGGGGAGCAGGTAAAAGTGCTTTCACGTCAAGGTGTGGTGCTGGCCAGCGGTGGTTTTCCGCACGACATCGCTCGCCGCAAAGCCACCTATCCCCACGTCACCTCAGGCCACGACCACTGGTCACCCGCTTCAGAATCCAACACGGGCGACGGCATGCGCATGTCGGAGGCGGTCGGTGGTCAATTCGATGCATCACTCCGAAACGCAGCCGCCTGGACCCCTATGTCGCTGGTGTCGAGAAAAGACGGCACGCAGGGGATCTTCCCTCACTTCATTGATCGCGCCAAGCCGGGTGTGATTGCGGTTGACCTGGATGGCCGTCGCTTCACCAACGAGGCCAATTCATATCACGATGTCGTTCAGGCAATCGTCAAGGCCTCGGATGGAAAAGCGGAGCGCGCTTGCTGGCTTCTGGCAGACCACAGAGCAATCCGTCGCTATGGCCTGGGGTTCGTCAAGCCATTTCCCCTCCCCATGGGCAGCCATTTGCGCAGCGGATACCTGAAGAGGGGGAATACGTTGGCCCAGCTTGCGAGCGTGATCGGCGTGGAATCGGCCGTGTTGGAGGAGACGATCCTGCACTACAACAAGGATGCGCAATACGGCCGTGACCCGGAGTTCGGACGAGGAAGCAAGGCTTACAACCGGTACCAGGGCGACGCACTCCACGGCCCGAACCCATGTGTGGCCCCTCTGCGCAACGGCCCCTTTTATGCCATCAAGCTTGTGCCAGGTGACCTCGGCTCATTCATGGGCATCAAGACCAATGAACACGCTCAGGTGATCAATGCCACGGGAGCCCCTATTGCGGGCCTGTATGCGGCGGGCAACGACGCCGCAAGCGTCATGGGTGGTGAGTACACCGGCGCAGGCATCACGCTAGGCCCTGCCCTCACCTTCGGCTTCATCGCAGCCCAACACATCGCCGAGCAAAGCGGCATTTAGCGAGAGAGCTCTGCCTCGATTGCTCGACGCGCGCCACTCAACGCCGACTCAACTCACTCATTCAAAGCATGACCTCACTACCCATCCTTGAAGGCTTGGTTGCCCTCGTCACTGGTGCAGGACAAGGAAATGGCCGTGCCATCGCCTGTGGCCTTGCGGCAGCCGGCGCCTACGTCATCGCCACAGACATCAACGCCGACAACGCGGCCGCTACTGCGCAAGCGATTTGTGAGGCTGGCGGGCAGGCTCGGAGTAGCAGGCTGGATATCACAGATGCAGCAGCGTGCAAGGCACTTGCGTTACAGGTCCAGAACGACAAAGGAAACCTGGATGTTCTGGTCAACAACGCAGGCATTCTGATCCGAGGGGGTCATGAGGGTCCAGACGCGGCCGGCCACGCGCTCCAGGTCATGAAAGTGAACTATGAAGGAACGCTCAATGTGACCCAGGCCTTTTTGCCCGCGCTGCGCATCAGCCGAGGAGCCATCGTCAACGTGGCGTCCGTGGCTGCCTTTGCGGGCTGGCCCCATGCCGTGGGGTATGCCCCGTCGAAGGGCGCCATCAAGCAGTTGACCCAGTCGCTGGCAGCCGAGCTAGGCAAGGATGGTGTGCGGGTGAATGCGATTGCCCCCGGGGTGATTGCCACAGATATGTCCGCATCCACACGCGCGGACTCTTCAAAACTGGATCGCATCCTCAGTCGAATCCCCATGGGTCGCGTTGGCGAACCCGACGAGCTGGTGGGCGCCGTGCTGTTCCTTTCTTCGTCTTTGTCTACATACGTGACTGGTATCACCCTCCCGGTAGACGGTGGCTTCCTGGCTGCATAGGCGATCACGACTCAACTCATCGCCTGCATGTTGACGGGCCATGCCGGGCTATCCCTTTCCGCGCCACGTCATTTCAAGGAGACACTGCAATGAAAATGTCAGCAACCATCACCCGCCGAATGGCTTTGCTCGCGTCGGCCTCGCTGGTCATGATGGCGAACGCGGCTTCGGCCCAGGACATCAAGCTGGGCTTCAATGGTGATTTGTCCGCCTCGCCCTCCGCCCAAAGCGGTGCTGCTGGCGTACTGGGCATCCAAGCCGCCATTGACGACATCAATGCCTCTGGCGGCATCCTCGGACGCAAGCTCACGCTGGTGATCCGCGACGACCAGTCGCAACCGCCCAGGTCCATTCAGAACATGAGTGACCTGATCGACAACGAAAAGGTGGTTGCCGTCTTTGGGCCAACCAACTCCGGCAACGCCATGGCATGGAGACACATCCCCAACCAGAAGAAGGTGGTGTCAATGGGCATGGTCGGTGGCGGCACTGACATCACCAAGCCCATGAGCGCGGGATCCGACAACTACATGTTCCGTGTGTCCATGGTCGATCGCGAGCAGGTCGCCGGGCTGATGGCGTTCGCAAAAAAGTCCGGCTACAAAAAGCTTGGCCTCATGGCCGAAACCACGGGCTTTGGATCCGGCGGTCTGAAAGACATGCAGGAACTGGGCAAACTGCAGGAATTGGACGTATCTGCTGTCGAGCGTTTTTCCGTGGCCGACACGGACATGACCTCGCAACTGAATAAGCTTAAATCAGCCGGTGTGGATGCAATCGCCGTATGGGCTCAGGGGACCCCCACTGCACAGCTGATGCGCTCGATGGAAAAGATCAACTGGTACCCGCCCGTGCTGTCCTCATGGGCAGCTGACAACGTGACCTTCTTCGACGCGGCGGGCAAGACGCTGGCCGAAAAACCGGTGTTCATGCGGACCATGGTCGACCCAAGGACGCCCCAGCAGAAGGCGTTGTTTGAACGTACCAGAGCAAAACTCGCGGCGCCGAGCGCGTTCCCCTTCACCATCCATGGCTACGACGCGGTGCAACTCGTGGCTGCCGCGATCCGCCAGGCCGGTAGCGTTGATGGCGAGAAGATCCGCCAGGCCCTGGAAGAGTTGAAGCAGCCTGTCCAAGCGGTCATGAAGACCTATGAAAAGCCCTTCAGCAAGACCCAGCACGAGGCATTGACGGCGGATGATTTCGCCTTTGTGAAGTGGAGCAACGGCAAGCTCACGCAAGTCACCGAGGGTGTTGCCGGTCAACTCAAACCGACCGACTTCAAACGATAACGCCCTCCCAGGGCTGCGACACGGGTCTCAGCCCTGCCGATGGATCCCCCGGAAGCACATCAAGCCAGTCCATCCCCAGATCAATGAAGCATGAGCATGAAACTCAACGACGCTCCCCTAAAAGACTTTCGCGGTAGCGGCGAGCAAGTCCAGGCGATCCAGTTTGACTTCCGCCGTTCGCCAGATCAAGACGCGAAGCACCCAGTAAGCCACCCGGTCGTCATTGTCGGCGCAGGCCCTGTGGGCCTAACGCTCGCGATCGACCTCGCCCAGCGTGGCCAACGCGTACTGGTCGTCGACAACGATGACAAACTGTCCACAGGCTCACGTGCATTGTGCTTTGCAAAGCGCACCTTGGAAATCTGGGACCGCCTCGGTGTGGGGGATGCCATGGTGGACAAAGGCATCTCATGGAACGTCGGCAAAGTCTTCTTGCGCGATGAGAAGGTTTATGACTTCAATCTGCTCCCGGAAGACGGGCATGAACGACCGGCCTTTGTCAACTTGCAGCAGTACTACTGCGAGGCCTATTTGGTTGAACGCGCGCTGCGGCTATCTAACATTGAAATTCGTTGGAAGACCGCTTGCACTGGCTTGGTCACACGCAGTGACGGCGCCCTGCTCACCCTTGATACGCCAGAGGGGCCCTATCAGATCGATGCAGCCTGGGTCGTCGCTTGCGATGGCGCGCGATCGTCGGTGCGCGGGCACATGGGCCTGGAAAGCAAGGGACGGCTCTTTCGAGACCGATTCCTGATTGCCGACGTCAAGATGAAGGCGTCCTTTCCGACCGAGCGTTGGTTCTGGTTTGATCCGCCTTTCCACCCAAATCAAAGCGTGTTGCTCCACCGCGAACCAGATGACGTTTGGCGCATTGACTTTCAGCTTGGCTGGGACGCCAACCCCGAGGAAGAAAAGAAGCCTGAGAACATCATCCCACGCGTGCAGGCCCTGCTCGGAAAAGACGTCGAATTCACTCTTGAGTGGGCCAGCGTGTACTCCTTCTCCTGCCTGCGCATGGAGCGCTTTGTCCACGGCCGAGTAGTTTTCGCTGGTGACAGCGCACATGGTGTCTCCCCCTTTGGCGCTCGCGGGGCCAACAGCGGCGTACAGGATGCCGACAACCTGGCCTGGAAACTCGACTGGGTGCTCAAGGGCCGCACGGGCGTAGAACTGTTGAACACATACGGCCCCGAGCGGGAGTACGCCGCCGACGAAAACATCCTCCACTCCACGCGCGCCACCGATTTCATCACGCCGAAAAGCGAGATCAGCCGATTGTTCCGAGACCAAGTGCTGGCTCTTGCGCGAGAGCATGAATTCGCTCGACGCATCGTCAACAGCGGCCGCTTGTCCGTACCGGCAACACTGTTCAACTCGCCCCTGAACACGCCTGATACCGACGCGTTCCAGTGTCGCATGGTGCCCGGTGCGGCGCTTACCGACGCACCTGTTGAAGCCAACGGCAAGAGCGGCTGGCTACTGCGCTCGATCGGCCAGGACTTCACGCTGCTGGTCTTCGGAGAGGTACCGGCCTGGGCCAAAAACCTGAACGCCCTGGCGGTGGTTTCCGTCGGGGTTGATTTGCATGATGTCCAGGGACTGGTCGCCCAGCGATTCGATGCAACTCCCGGCACAGCCTACCTCGTGCGTCCTGATCAGCACATATGTGCCCGCTGGCGAAAACCAACCGAGGCAGCTGTGCGCGCGGCGTTGGGAAAAGCCATGTGCGCAACATCTGAACGCTGAGGAGACTACCGTGCTGAACACCCGCTCAAACATGACCTCGCATGATGATTTCTACGAGGCACTTCTGTCCGCTCACCAGGGGCTGAGTTCTGCTGAGAGCCACGCTATGAACGCTCGTCTCGTTCTTCTGCTTTGCAACCACATTGGGGACTTGGCGGTGCTGGAGGAAGCCATGCGTGCAGCACGCGGCAATCGTCCAACAACGGAAGTCACGCCCATGGCGTGATCCGCCACGACGAAACCTGTGGGTGCGGAAAAGTCGCTGGAAGTCTCGCACAAGGAGCATTGCCTTGCGGCGTCAGCTCGCAGTTGCAAGCGTTGAGCTCACGGGTCCCCTGCGGTATCGGCCCCGAATCGTCGATCATTGGGGTAAAAGTCCCTCGATGGGTTCGGCGAACCGACCACACGCAATTTGGCTTGCCAGGTCAACCCCCGGTATCCGAAAAGCATGCTGGGTTGAACCCAATTCTGAAGGGACTCTCGGCGTGGTTACCGCATTTTTAGCGGGTCAACAAGATATGCAGTTCCTTCATCCACTAAAGCTCGTAGTCCGCGAGCGATCGGGCCCTCAGCCGCGAAAGCGTCATGTGCCGAACGCAGATTTGCGAACCAAAATATCGCGAACCCAGTGGGAGGGAGTGGCTCAACCCACAGGCGATCTCGTCGTGCCGAAGAAGCGGTCCAGTTGAGGCAGAAAGAACTCAGACTCTCCAGCCCCAGCTCGCGGGCAAGTTGCGTCAATTGATCACCGATCATCCCTCTGTCAGTGTCGGCTTTCAGGACGAAGGGCATCACGACCTTTGCACCGTCAGCGACCGTCTCTGGGACGGGGTCGTCAACGATGCACAAGGTCCAACCTCTTAGAAAGTTGGGCTCATCCGCAGGAATGTGCTGCTTTCCGATCGACGAAGCCTGTGCGCGGCGCATTGCCTCCTCGTCATCGAACCACAGCTCAACAATGCCGTCCACCGAGAACGCTGGCACAGCGAAGCGCGACCACAGCACCTTGTCAACGCGGTTCTGGATGTACCGAGAAACACCGTCCATTTCAAGCGCCAACTTTCCGTGGGGCCCTGCCCAGTAGCTACGAAAGTCGCTGGCGGACATGCCATCTCTCTTGGCCAGCAGTGTCACGCGTTTCATCGCCACTCCTTCAAGATACCGATGGCGCCATCTGAAGTAGCGTGTGCTTAGACAACACGGTGCTCCTTCACCAGGAATGCGGTTATCTCCGCGAGGAATGTTTTGGCATGCGCCATCGTGCGACGGCCCTCTTCAGACGAGAATGCGGCCTCAAGTGACTCAGTTGAGTCGAACCACAGCTCCACGATGCCGTCAATTGGCAAGTCTTCATAACTGCAGGTTGTTCCCTTGACCAGCTCTCGTTGAACGATGGCGTTCTGTCGATAGGCGCTGACTCCAGGCATCTTCTTCACGAATTCACCGTGCACTCGCCACTCGTGGCGGAACTCTGCTTCGGACATACCATCTGGACGGCGCAACAAAGAAACGCGCTTGAGAAGACGCGCTCTTGCCGCATCGTCGGGGACGGGAATGACCACCTCTTGTTCTGCGGTGACGATGTGAAGCGGACCAATGAAGCGCGCTTCATCGGCGATCAACGCCGCGGCGAAACTGCCATCGTTGAACGCATGATTGGCCGACGCCACATCATCGAACCCCAGCTGCGAGAACCCGTCGAAGTTCCAAGGCCCACGGGCGAAATCGATGCCTCGCTGTTGGCGGTCAATCACGTGGTTTTGCCAATATTCACGCAGGTTGGGCAAACCAGATTTCACCAGTGGACCGTGGTTCTGAAGCCAGTACTTCTGAAAATCGGCGCTGTCCAGCGTGCTCAACTTTTTGATCAATCCAAGGCGGACTTTCATGTGTTTTCCTGGTTGATCGAGGGGCGGTTCGGCGCGTCTTTCGCTGCATCGAGAAATTTTCGCAAGGAAGGAGCTCGCTTGGCGAGCCAGACCCCATGGCGGATGGGCCATCGTTCGAATCCGGGGTCCACACCCAATGCGATTGCGGCATGGTGAGCCCAGTAAGGGTTGAGCAAAGCCTCCCGCCCGAGTGCGACAAGATCGGCTTTGCCCTCTTCGAGAACCGCCTGCGCCTGGCGCGCGTCGACGATCATTCCAACCGCCTGCGTGATGACCTGGGCCTCATGGCGAATCCGCTCGGAGAACGGAACCTGAAAACCAAGGCCGCGCGGCACAGGCAGTGCGCGCGTCTCTTCAGTCAATCCGCCTGAAGAGCAGTCAATAACATCGACGCCGCAGGCTTTGAGCTCTTTTGCCAATACCACCGAGTCGTCCAGGGACCAGCCATCCACCGTACCATCCACCGCAGAAAGCCGGCAGAACAGCGGCTTTTGAGAAGGCCAAACTGCACGAACGGCACGCGCAATGTCAAGGGCCAGTCGCATGCGGTTGTGAAGGCTTCCTCCCCACCCGTCTTGGCGCTGGTTTGAGTTGGGAGACAAGAAGCTGGCCACGAGGTAGCCATGGCCAAAGTGCAGCTCGACCACATCGAAGCCCGCACGGTCTGCCCGCACCGTCGCATCGACGAAGCTCTTCACCACGGCGGCTATACCGCTCTCGTCGAGAACGCTGGGAGAGGACCAGCCAGGGCCAGCTGGAATGGCGCTGGGGCCGAGCCGCTCCCACGGCTCTTCATCGCTCGCCATAACGTCTGGCGTGAGCGCTGCCCCGCCCTCCCACAGTGGCTGGCTGCCAGACTTTCGACCGGCATGCGCCAGCTGTACGCCAATTGCGCCATTGTTCGCGTGAACAAAGTCAACCACTGCTTTCAACGGTTCAATTTGGCTGTCGTTCCAGAGGCCCAGATCGGCAGTGCCGATTCGGCCGCGCGGGTCAACCGCGGTGCTTTCCGAGAGGATCAAACCTGCGCCGCCCAGCGCAAATTTTCCGAGATGCACCATGTGCCATGGCGTTGCACGTCCCCGGTCGGCGGCATGCTGGCACATGGGTGAAATCACGATCCGATTGCCGAGCTCGAGTTCGCGCAGCTTCAGCGGCTGAAATAGCAAGGGTATGGTCTGAGTCATAAGAGCCAAGGTTCAAGGCGCGGACGCCGTACGTGCAGAAGGAGGTTTTGTACCCAGATAGGTACCTGCCATCACGGCCATAAATCCTCCGAAGTGCCATGTCGTGAGGCGCTCCCCCAGAACGAGCGATGCAAAAAGAATCCCGAAAACTGGCACCAAGTAGAGAAAAACCGAGGTTCTTGCGACCCCAATTCGGCTGATCGCGTGGTTCCAGACCAGGTTCGAGACAGCGGTGGCACATATGCCGGAGAAGAGAATGAGCGCCCATTGCCTAACGTCGGGGATCTCCGTTGTCGTGCCATGTTCCAAAGACGAAAAGGACGCATGAAGAACGAGCAGACATGTGCCAATAAGATAGATCGCCCAACTGATCGTGAACGTGTGGAGGTGGCGAGCCAGACGCTGGACGAGAGCACCACCGGCGGCAAAGCTGAATACGGACGCGACCAAAAGCAAATCACCCAATCCCGCGCGAGACAGCCCTGCACCCGGGTGGCTGAGTACGACAGCCGCAACGCCCCCAAAGCCAAGGACGACGCCACAAATTCGCGAGCCCGTGAGTGGCTCCCTGAACGCGACAGCCGCCAGCACGGCGGAAAACAGCGGACTCAACGCCATGATCAGCGCACCATTGGTCGCCGTGGAACGCAGAAGCCCCTCAACAAACAGCACTTGATTCGCGTACACCATGAGCACGGCACACACCAGCAGTCCGAGCGCCCTCCTCCACGTCAACCCGGCGATCCCATCGCGCCTCCACAGCACGATCAACGTGAGCGCGACACACGCCACGATCATCCGCACAGCGGCAACCACGAGCGGATCGAGTGATCCCGTCAAGACCTTGACGGCTGAAACATTCAATCCCCACACGGCCATCGCAGCAACAAGGAGGGACTGAACCGAAGTAGCCGATTTGGCTGTCGCGTTCATGGTCAGGTCCTCAGCGTTGGAGTGAGACGCTTCTCCAAAGAGCGAGCGAATGCAATGCCCAAGACCAAGACCCCCGCCGCAGACACGATGAAGGTGGTCGTCAGATCGCTTCGTTGCGAAAACTGAGAGACGGCTGACACCCCGATCGACTGACCGAGAAAAAGACTGCAAACGAACAACGAAACCGCTGTACCGCGTGCTCGTTGGGCCATTTGTGTGGCGTGGGTCTGAAGGGTGTTGTGCAACGCATAGAAGCCGAATCCTGCAAGCAAGCAAGCAGGCGGTGCCCAGCCCCACCCATTGCTGACGCCCAGAGCTGCAAAGGCCAACGCCAAGGCGGCGCTCCCAAATTTCGCCAACCCCTTTTCGCCCAAATGACCCAGGACTCTCTTTGCGAGGCGGCTGTAAATCCAGCCACCGACCCCGTACAGAGAAACGACGGCGCCCGCCTGAGACATCGTCAGCCCGAATCGAGTGTGCAAATGGCTCGGTATGAAAGCCAAGACACCGAACACCAGCGCTCCCTCTATGAACACCACAAGAAGCAGATACCGAGCCCACGTCGAACTCACCACCTCCTGCACACTTCCTGGTGTGCTGACTGAGGGCGTTGTAGGCGCTGACGCGCTTCCTTGAAACCAACTCAAGAGGGCTGCTCCAGACGCCAAAAAGCTGGCGGCAAGCGCCGCGAATGCCATGCGCCAGCCCAGCGTCTCGGCAATCACCCCTCCCAACCACTGACCGCCAATCATCCCGACAACAGTGGCACCCAGCAGGCGTGCCAGAACGATCTGACGATTCTCATAGGGCACCTGGTCTCCGATCCAGGCCATCGTCATGGGAATGATGCCGGCTGCCGCCGCACCCGACAGCACACGGCTGATCACCAACCAATGGACGTCCTGCGAGGCAGCGCACGCGACGTTGCCCACCGTACACAGAATCGTGGCCACGCCAATGACTCGCAGCTTGCCGAATCGATCGCCGATTGGCCCAAAGACCAGCTGCATGAGCCCGTACGCCAACGCAAATGCGGAGATTGCCATTGCGGCCTGACCGGTCGTGCTGAAGAAGTCAGCCGCGATCGAAGGCAGCATGGCATCGCAAATGCGCATCGAAGCCATGCTCGAGAATGCACAAACGGAGAGCCATGGCAAGGCCCGATTCGTCATGCGGGAAGTACCGTTCCAAGCACTTCGCCCAAGCCAATCCGCACCGCCCCCTCACTCTCGCACCACCCACGCATGACCAGCGTGTCTCCATCTTCCAGAAAGGTTCTCGTCTCGCCGTTGGGCAAGACAACGGGTCTTTTCCCTCCAGTCGTCAACTCCATGAGTGACCCAGCTTCATCTTCATTCGGGCCGGACAGCGTTCCAGACCCCAGCAGGTCACCCGACTGCAGGTTGCAGCCATTGACGGTGTGATGTGCCACCAGTTGGGCTGGCGTCCAATATGCGGCACGGTCCGTGTTGGTCAACGAAAGCCTCGCTGCCGGAATTCCCGCCTCGCGCATGGTTGCGGTCTGCAAAAGAACCTCCAGGAAGATCGAGAAGGCCCCGTGCGAGCGATTCGCGGCCGAATCGAGGTACGGCAACGGCTGAGGATCATCGGAGGGCCGTTCGAAAGGCACCCGAAAGGGTGCCAATGCCTCCAGGGTGACAAGCCATGGCGATACGGTGCTGGCGAAGTTCTTTGAAAGAAACGGGCCCAACGGTTGGTACTCCCATCCCTGGACATCCCGAGCCGACCAGTCGTTGAATAGCGTCACGCCGTACAAGTGATCATCGGCTTCACCGATGTCGATAGACTGTCCTTGTGCATTTCCCCGACCAATGAACCAACCCAATTCGAGTTCGTAGTCGAGGCGCTTGGACGGCCCAAGACTTGGCGTTGCCGCATCCGGTGCTTTGGTCTGCCCTTTAGGCCGCTTGAAGCTTTGGCCGCTCACGCCAATCGAAGAAGCCCGGCCGTGATAACCAATCGGCACCCACTTGTAATTGGGAAGCAGCGGGTTCTCGGGACGAAACTGCTTGCCGACAGTGGTGGCATGGTGAACGCTGGAGTAGAAGTCGGTGTAGTCGCCGATTCGGCATGGAACGTGCATCGTGACTGCTGATTGAGCAACGAGTGCCGCGCTCCACTGCGACTCCCGGGCGCTGCCTTGCGTCAGGCCTTGCGATATCAACGAACGCAATGCCGCGCGTTTCTCAGGCGAAGCGGCCATGAGCGCATTCATGTCGTCCGTGTCGATCAACCCGGCCTTGCGCAGATCCAGAATCTGATCACCGATCGCGACGCCTATGCGTGGGAACGCATCGCTGCTCGTACTGAAACGCCCGAAGGGCAAATTCTGAATCGGAAAATCGCATCCCTGCACGTTGGCTGAAGTTACCCAGCTGCGAAGCGCCGGGTCGTGCGATGCATTCAGAGTGGGTTTCATGATGGATAGTTGTCTTTCAAGCCGGCCCAGCAATCCGCGTAGTCGGCATCGAGTGCGGGGCTTCGCATGGCGTAATCGGTTGGGATGAATCTGTAGCGGCTCTCGAACATGAAGGCCAACGTGTTGTCGAGTTTTTTTGGCGTCAGATCTGCGTGGCTGGCCTTTTCAAACGCTTCCTCGTCTGGACCGTGCGGAACCATGCAGTTATGCAAACTCACCCCGCCCGGCTTAAACCCACCTGGTTTGGCGTCGTACTCGCCGTACACCAGGCCCATGAATTCGCTCATCAGGTTGCGGTGGTACCAAGGCGGCCGGAACGTGTCTTCCATGACCAACCACCGCGGCGGGAAAATGACGAAGTCGCAGTTGGCAGTCCCCGGCGTGTCCGAAGGCGAAGTCAGCACAGTGAAGATCGAAGGATCTGGATGATCGAAGCTGATGGATCCGATCGTCATGAAGTGCTGTGTGTCGTACTTCACTGGCGCCAGATTCCCGTGCCATGCCACCACATTGAATGGGGAAGATTTCGTGGGTGCAGACCAGAACCGTCCCCCGGACTTTTTGACCAGTTCATAGGGCACAGTCCCCTCTTCAAAGGAGGCCACTGGTGCCTGGAAGTCACGTGCATTGGCCAGGCCGTTGGAACCAATGGGGCCAAGTTCTGGCAACCGGAAATGCGCTCCGTAGTTCTCGCAGACATAACCACGCGCAGAGCCATCGAGAAGTTCAACCTTGAACGCCACGCCCCGTGGCAGCAAGGCGATCTCGCCGGGAGCGACTTCGAGAACGCCCATCTCGGTGGTGATCACCAGGCGCCCCTGTTGGGGAACCACCAACATCTCGCCATCGGAATTGACGAAGGCTCGACGCTCCATCGAACGACTGGCAAGGTACACATGCGCAGCGATGCCGACCTGTGACTCGGCATCCCCATTGGCGGCCATGGTGTGCATACCCTCGATGAAGTCGGCGTCTGCATTGGCAATGGGCAGTGGCGACCAGCGCAAGGGTTCGGGGGCAAGCGCGAGCTCTCGATTTGCCCCAGTTTTCCAAACGGCTTGTGCAAATGCCTGGTATCGACCTACCACCACAGAGGGCTGCCGCCGATACATCCAGGAGCGACGGTTCTCATGGCGAGGAGCCGTAAAGGCCGTGCCAGAGATCAACTCAGGGTAGAGATCGAAGGGCGCTCGTTGCGGGCTATTCCGCCCCTGCGGCAGCGCGCCAGCAACGGCCTCCGTAGCGTACTCGTTGCCGAATCCGCCTTGGTAGCGGCGTCCGGCGTTTGAATCCTGCGTCATGACGTCCTCTTGCAAAAAGCGCCACCCCGAGAACGCTCAGCGCCTCGGAGTGCCCAACCACTGCATCAACCTTCGAGCGTCTTCCACATCTCCACATCACGCTCAGCAGTCCAGATACGCGGGTCGACATACTTTGTCACCTCGTCATAGCAACGCGTCACGTCGAATGGCATGCAGTGATCAAAGATCACCCAGTGTCCGTACTTGGGCTTGAGGGCGGAGAAGGTGTCCTTGTAGATCGCGTTCAGATCCTTGCCGGCGGAGACACCCTTTTGCACATTGGCGTACACGTCCGCAATGAAGTCGCGAGTCTCTGACAGACCCTTGGCAACATCTTCGGGAGTGGTCAGCGCAGCGCCACGACCCGGGACAAGTGCCTTCGGTTTGAGAGCAGCGAGGTTGTTCAGCGTCTGCGGCCAATCCTTGAAATAGGCATCCCCCGCGTACGGAGTCGCGCCGAACTCAACGAGGTCACCCGACAGCAAAGCGCCCTCGCCCGGCAGCCAGACAACCGTGTCACCCTTGGTATGCCCGCGGCCGAGCTGCAGCAGCTGCACTTCGACCTTTCCGAGCCACAGGGTCAGCTTTCCCGTGAAGGTCATGGTCGGCCACGTCATGCCAGGCGGTACGGTCTCCACGCCCGCAAAGAGGCGCGGGAAGCGGCCGATCTCACTGGCTTTGTCTTGCTCACCGCGTTCGACGATCAGGTCGTAGGTGTCTTGGCTTGCAAGAATGTGTTCCGCGCCATAGGCGCTTGCGCCGAGCACGCGCACCGCGTGGTAGTGCGTCAGCACCACATACTTGATTGGCTTGTCGGTTACTTCGCGGATGCGGCGAATGACGTCCTGCGCCATAGCCGGCGTGGCCTGGGTGTCCGCCACCAGAACCGCATCATCACCGATGATGATGCCGGTGTTTGGATCGCCTTCTGCGGTGTACGCCCATGCGTGTTCGGAGATTTGGCTGAACGTGACCTGCTTTTCTTCGAGATCGGCTTGGGAGGCGAATTTCTTGGTTTGTTGACTCATGGGGAGACTCCTTCGGTTAGACGGTGCACGGAATGTCAATGCGCGCCAAGATACGCAGCCTTGACTTTGGGATCGTTGAGGAGCGCGCTACCCGTGCCCTCAAGCGTGATGTAGCCTGTCTCAAGAACGTAGGCGCGATCTGCCACGCCAAGAGCCTGTTTGGCCATTTGCTCAACCAACAAGATGGTCAGGCCGGATTCCCGCAACTGACGGATGGCGTTGAAGATGTCTTTGATGATCAAGGGCGCCAAGCCAAGGGAGGGTTCGTCCAAAAGCAACAACCGGGGCTCGCTCATCAAAGCGCGTGAAATCGCCAACATCTGCTGCTCGCCACCCGAGAGAGTTCCGGACAATTGGTTCTGCCGCTCGCGCAGTCTTGGAAAGCGGGTGAACTCCCGCTCGATTGCCGCCTCAATCGCGGCCTTGTCGCGCCTGCGCACGTAGCCACCGAGCATCAAGTTCTCTCGAACTGTTTGGTCGGCAAAAACGCCGCGGCCTTCTGGTGACATGGCAACGCCCAGCGCAACGCGTTCATGAGCCTTGACGTTCGTAACGTCCTTGCCATCGATCTGGATACTGCCCTCTGCGACAGGCTCCAAACCACAAATGCTTTTGAGGAGCGTGCTCTTGCCCGCGCCATTGGCACCGATGATGGTGACAACCTCACCGGCTCGGACTTCCAGGCTCACACCTTTCACCGCCTGGATCGCGCCATAGGCGACCTTCACTGCGTCGAGTTTCAACATAAGTGACTTCCTGGTTTCAAGTGGAGGCGGTGGCCTGCTCTGGCTCGTCAACGCCAAGATAGGCTTCGACAACTCGGGGGTTGGCCTGCACTTCCGCAGGCTTACCCTCGGCAATCTTGATGCCGTAGTCCAGCACGATCACGTGGTCCGAAATGGACATGACCAGGTCCATGTGGTGCTCGACCATCAGAATGGTCACGCCGCACTTGCCGATGCGCACCAGAAGGGCGCCCAACTCGGCCGTCTCTTGTGGGTTGAGGCCAGCAGCAGGCTCGTCCAGGAGAAGCAATTGCGGTTCGGTTGCAAGAGCGCGCGCGAGCTCCACGCGGCGCTGAAGGCCATATGGCAGGCTACCTGCTGGCTGGTGCGCCAAATGCAGAAGGTCGACCAGGTCCAGCAACTGCAGGGCACGTGCACGGGTTGCGGCCTCTTGCTTTCTTGCACTCGGGATCGCAAACAAGGTCGCAAAGAAGCCGTTTGTCATGCGCGTGTGGCGTCCGAGCATGACGTTGTCCAGGACAGAAAGGTCGGCGAACAGTCTCAAGTTCTGGAACGTGCGACCAATGCCCATGCGGCAGATCGAGTGCACGGGGCGATTCGACACCTCTTCACCAAGAAATTTGATAGAGCCTTCAGTCGGGTCGAGCAAGCCCGTGAGCATGTTGATCATCGTGCTCTTGCCCGCACCGTTCGGTCCAATCAGAGCGTGGATGTGTCCGCGTTGGAGCTTGAAGGACACGTTCTGAGCCGGCTTCACGCCGCCGAAGTTCTTGGTCACGCCTTGGGCGACAAGCAGCTCACCCTCCCCTTGTGGTCCGATGCGCGTCAAACCTTGCGCAGCGCTTGAAGCCTCGGGTGCGCTGGTTGGCTTACGGAACCACTTTGAAAGCAAGCCTGCGACGCCTCCTGGCATGAAATACAGCGCGAACAGCAGCAAGAAACCGTACAGAAAGTGTTGCGCGGAAGGCCAACGGGCCAAGGATGCGTCAATGATGGTCAGGATCACGGCGCCCACCAGCGGGCCGTATTGCGAACCGGCACCGCCAAACAGCACCAACAGGAGAATGAAGATAGACAGGTGGAAGGTGATGAAGTCGGAGTTGATGTACTGGTTTTGCTGGGCAACCAGAGCCCCCGCAATGCCGCACGTCACAGCCGCGACCACGAAGGCGATCACCTTGGCGCGATAGACGCGAACGCCCACCGAAGACGACGCGATCTCGTCGGCTTGCAGAGAAAGAAGGGCTCGACCAAAGCGGCCCTGGAGGAGATTTCGGAGCAGAAGGTGCGTGACAGCGCACAGCACGATGCCCAACCAGACCCATTGAAGCGGGGTCAAAGGCTGATCGTTCCAGGTAAGCGCTTTGATGCCATAGATACCTTGAGCGCCACCAAAGACATCCGTCCATTCACCAACGAGCTTTTCCACGACGATACCGAAGGCCAGCGTCACCATCGCCAGGTATGGGCCCTTGACTCGAAGAGACGGCAAGGCAATCAGCACGCCACAGACAGCGGAGATGACGGCTGCAAGAACCAAAGCCAGCCAAGGGCTGATTTCGGTCCGCGTCGTGAGCAACGCTACGGCATAGGCCCCTGCAGCGAACAGGCCTGCCTGGCCCAGTGACTTTTGTCCCGCATAGCCCACCAACACGTTCATGCCGGCGGCACACAGGTAGTAGACACACATCATGAAGACGATGCGCAGGTAATAGTCGTTTCCGAGAAACGAGGTCACGCCGATCAGCGCGAGGGCGAACAGGGTGGCGCCCAAAAAGTGTTTGCTGAGCTTCATACCTTCTCCACCATCTGCTTGCCGAACAGGCCCGTCGGACGGAATGCAAGAACCAGGATCACGAGGGCGAAGACGGCGACCTCACGCCACTGCGCTGACCAGAGGTTCACGAGCGATTCGAGGATGCCCAGGACGAATCCGCCAATCACACAGCCGCGAGGGTTGCTAAGGCCGCCGATCATTGCGCCAGAGAATCCCTTGAGGCCCACGGTAAGACCCATAAAGAGCGAGGCTTGAGCAATAGGAGCCAGAAGAAAGCCGGAGAGGCCTGCCAAAGCAGAGCTCACGACGAAGGCACCGATCATCACGGCGTTCGTGTTGATGCCCATAAGGCTGGCGACGTTGCCGTTTGCCGCGACGGCCCGCATGGCTTTACCCACCATGGTCCGGTTCATCACGAAATCAAAGACGATCATGATCACAACGGCAACCCCCAAGGTGAGGAGTTCTTGCGGTCGCACACCGACGCCGAAAAGTCGAATGACCGAGTCACCCACGGGACCTGGCACCACGACAGGCTTAGGACCCCAAATGGCAAGCCCGATGCTCTGGAGAATGACGCCAAAACCCAGGGTGCTCATGACCCAAGCCATGCCAGGACGGCCAGCGAAGGGACGCACACCGATCACATAAAGCAACCACCCGAGGAGACCCATGACCCCGAGCGCAGCTGCCAAGGCGATCAATTGAGCACCCGCGCCTGGCAGGGCCTGCCCGAAGGTGGTAGACGTCACTGGCAGACCGAGGAACAGGAAGAGCGCGCTCATGCCGATGAATGCACCCGCGGACACGAACTCTCCATGCGAGAAGTTCAAGGTCTTCGTGGTTGTGAAGGTGATGCTGAAGCCCAGTGCGACCAACGCGTAGGCGCCGCCCACAGCCAAGCCACTGAGAACCGCCTGCAAGAGCGCCTCTGTCATAGTTCTCTCCGAGATGGTTGTCCGGACTGCGCGCTGCAGTCCGGATACGCGTCATGCGTTATTGCTTGAAGTCTGCGCCGGCAAGCGAGCTGACAATCGGGTCGGTGTAGGGCATGAGCTTGCCGTCTTTCCAGCGAATCCAGACCAGATCCTTGGCCGTCAGGGCTTCATGGTTCGTCTTGCTGAACGGTTTTTCATACGTCTTGAGGACACCTTGGACCGGTGCTTTCAGGTCTTCGAGTGCAAGGCGGACTGCATTCCCGTCCACGCTGCTTGCCTGCTTTGCGGCAGCGGCGTAGAGCAGCACGGAGTCATAGCCATGCAGTGCGAAGGAGAAAGAGCCAGGCGCCTTGAGCTTCGAGCCGATGCGATCAAACAGCTTCTGCTGAGCGGGGGTACGCGTCTCGCTCACCGTGCGCATGAAGATTGGCTTTTCGGCCAGCGTCTTCCCTGCGGCGTCGTAGAAGGTGATGTTGTCAGCCGCCCATGAAGTCAGCACCAACGGAAAATAGTTGATTTTTTCCATGCTGCGAACGAGCTGTGCAATGGGCGTGCCCTGTGCCCAGACCACAACCGTATCCACGTTTGCGGACTTCAGCTTGCTGAGTTGAGAGGTCATGTCGGTGTCGCCGACGCCAAAACGCTCACTGCCTGCAATCTTGATGTCCTGGAGCTTGGCGATTTCCTCCATGTCCTTCAGGCCACCTTGGCCGTACCCGGTCGTCTCTGCCATCAACCCGATGACCTTCGACTGGCTTGTGTTTTTCTTCACGTAGGCCATGAGAGCAGCCACTTGCTCGCGGTCGACCATCGAGACACGGAACATGTAGTTGTCAGCACCAGGACTCATCGGCTTGGTGATATCGGTGCCCGAACCCACGTTGCCGATCACGGGGACTTTCTTCTGATTGGCAATGTGCTTCCAAGCCATCGCATTGCCGGAGTTGGTCGGACCGAACACGGCGGAGACCTTCTCGTTGTCGACGAGCTCGCTCATGTTCTGGATCGACTTCGGAGGCGCAGAGGTGTCATCTCGAGTCACGAGCGTCAGCTTTCTGCCCAGCACGCCGCCAGCAGCGTTGATGTCTGCGATGGCGGCCTCCATCCCGAGCACGGCGGCCTGGCCGCTTTGCGCCGAAGGGGATGCAGACAAGTCCCCGTTGTATCCGAGCTTGATGTCTTGAGCGCTTGCTGTGGCAGCGGCGACAAGGCTGGCTGTCAGGATTGCTCGTTTGAAGAGCGTAGGAATACTCATGACTGTCTCCTTTTGGATTTGCGAACTCTCTGAGTTCAGGGTTGGGAACTGGAAGGGAACAACTCAACGAATCAGGAGGCGAGAAAACCGCCGTCCACGGGAAGCGTCACGCCCGTTACATAGGTGGCCATGCTCGAAGCAAGAAACACCACCGGACCGACCAGCTCTTCGGGTTGACCTACGCGCCCCATGGGCGTGCGCAGCATGAACTTGTCGAGCCGTTCGGGCGCTTCACGCGTGTACGACGTCATGGGGGTATCAATGACCCCTGGGGCGATGGCGTTGACCCTCACCCCATCCTTGGCCAACTCAACGGCGAGCGCCTGCGTCATGAGCTTGACCGCCCCTTTGGACGGCGAATAACCCACCACGTTAGGAATTCCAGCGCTGGACGCAATGGAGGCCACGTTGATGATCACGCCCTTGGTCTTTCTCAGTGCCGCAAGCCACGCTTGCGTAGGAAGGAAGGTCCCCATCACGTTCACGTTGAGAGTTCGTTCCAGATTCGATGCAACTTTCGAGCTGTCGAGACCTTCGCGAATGATGATCCCGGCGTTGTTGACCAAGATGTCGATCTCACCGACATCGGCGGAGACCGTCGCCGCGAGCGCCTGACAGGCGTCCTGCGAGGTCACGTCCAACTTGTAGGCAGCGGCCTTGCCACCTTCGGACTGGATTTGAGCCGCAACGGCATTGGCGTTGTCTTCGTTCAGGTCGGTCACAACCACTTGGGCGCCTGCTTTGGCTAAGCCCTTGGCGATGGCCTTGCCATTGCCCTGGCCTGCACCGGTGACGAGGGCGATGCGCCCGCGGAGAACCTCAGGTGCCATGAGTTCGGAAATTTCCATGCTTACCTTTGTTGAAATGTTGAGACTCAAGCCGCGCGTGCGTGCTGGCGCTGTGTCGCCGGCTGACCAGCGATCGCCGTGTTCTGCACGGTTTGCTTGGCGAGCACTTGCCCCACGACGTACCCGAAGGTGATTGCCGGGCCAAGCGTGATTCCTGCACCTGGGTAGTTACCGCCCATGATGCTGGCCGCATCGTTCCCCACCACGTAGAGTCCGTTGACGGGGTTGCCGTCTTTGGAAAGCACTTGGCAGCACTCATTCGTCGCCAGTCCGGCGAACGTGCCGATTTCGCCGACAACAATCTTGATGGCGTAGAAAGGACCTGTGCGGATGGGCGCCATGCAGGGATTCGGCTGGACGAGCGAGTCACCTTGGTAGCGGTTGTAGGCGGTGCTGCCCTTGGAGAACTTGGTGTCGCTTCCAGACGCGGCATCCCGGTTGAAGGTTTCGACCTCCTCCTTCAGAGCTGCTTCCGGAACGCCAATGGTTCTAGCGAGTTCCTCCAGACTGTTGCCCCGCTTCAGATAGCCATTTTTCAGGTGCTTGCCGATGGGCAGGGGAAACGGGGCCACTGCACCCATCCCATACTCGCGGAGGTGCTGGTGGTCACAGACGAGCCAACAGGTAACTTCGGGCAAGCCTTTGCAGGCCTTGACCAGTTCTTGAACGAAGTCGTGATACGACAGCGCCTCATTCACGAATCGCTTCCCTCGTGGAGTCACCGCAATGACACCCGGCTTGGCGCGGTCGATGAAGTGCGGCATGACACCCTGAGACCCATCCTTGCGCTTGGTGACCGACGTCGGGCACCAGGCTGCCGCGTTCGGGATTGCAGGATCGACCCAGCCGCCCACAGATTCACCCAGGCGCAGGCCGTCGCCCGTGTTCAGAGCCGGCGACGGTGTGAAGTGTTCATGGCCCGTTGGGGCATGGGGGAACAGTTGCTTGCGTCGCTCAACGTCGTAAGGGAACCCTCCACAGGCCAAGACGACACCGCGGCCCACCCGAACCTCCACTTGTTTGCCGTCACGCACGACCAACGCGCCCACGACTGCATCACCCTCGACGATGAGCTTCTTCACCGGAGAGTTCAGCCAAACGGGAATGCCGAGGTCCATCCCGGCTTTGGCAAGCCGTCCAGCGAGAGCGTTGCCGTTGGTCAGTGTCATCCCACGACCATGACGCAAGACATCAAGCAAGTGGCCGCCGAATCGCCTGGTCACATACCAGAAGGACTCAAGCGACTTGAACGCACGGAGGAAATGCCACAGCTCTTTGCCTGACCCGAGCATCATCCCGAAGACGGTCAACTCCGGGACCGGGGGGGCCAGCCGCGCGACGTGCGGGCCGAGCTCGCGAGCGTCGAAAGGACGGGTCACCATCGAGCGACCGCCCGGTTGACCGCCTGGAGCTTCAGCGTGGTAGTCGGGGAAGACCGGTGGCATATCGAACTGCACACAGGTCTTCTCCGTAAAGAACTCGATGGCCTTGGGTCCGTTTTCGATGAAGGCGTCCACGCGTGCGGCGTCGAAATGCGTCGTCGCTTCATGCTTCAAGTAGTCCCGCGCGGCCCCAGCCGGCTCGTTGATGCCCTGCTCTTTGGCGAGCTTTGTGCCCGGGATCCAGAGCCATCCACCTGAGCGCGCGGTGGTACCGCCATAGACCGGCGCCTTGTCGACAACCAACACCTTGAGGCCTTCGTATGCGGCCGTCACTGCCGCCGACATGCCCGATGCGCCCGTTCCAACCACCAAAACGTCAAAGCTCGTTTCGCGCTCACCCATGCTCGTCACTCCTTGGTTAGGGCAGCTTCCCGCCACCCAATGACGTTAGTATGGTGCTAATGCGTCTTCTATGAACTAATGGTTAACCCTCATCTAATGCGCTTGCTCGATTGGGATACCATGCATGCATGCTGCGTGTACTCGACATGGGAGACGCAAAACCAGGCGACAACAAGGAGCGCAGAGGCATACAGTCCGTTGAGGTTGGCGGTCAATTGCTTCTTACGCTGAGCGCTCTGGGTCATCCGCTTTCCCTGAAAAAGCTCGCTCGGGCCGCCAACATGGCCCCTGGGAAGGCACACCCATATCTGGTGAGCCTGTCGAAACTGGGGCTCGTAACGCAAGAACCGTCAACCGGTCACTACTGGCTAGGGCCAACGGCCATGCAACTTGGCCTGGTAACCCTTCGGACTGTCAATCCTGTTCGTGAAGCGATGTCTTTTGCGGAGCAGCTCGCACGAAACACGGGACACAGCGTTGCGTTGACGGTCTGGGGCAACCAGGGGCCGACCGTCGTGTTCGTGCTCGATGCGACCTACCCGCTTCACACCAACATTGGCCCAGGTACTGTCATGTCACTGGCAAGTACCGCCACCGGGCGCCTGTTCGCGGCGTATTTGCCACCTCAATTGACCTCAGAAGCGTTGCTGGACGATGGGCGTCGCCTCGGTCCGGACATCGCGACGCCGGTAACGAAAGACGAACTGCAAGGCTTGCTCAACCAGGTGCGCGAGCACGGCATATCTCGCGCCGTAGACAACCCCACTGCAGGCGTCAGCGCTTTCGCCGCTCCAATCTTTGACTATTCAGCGAACATGGTCCTGGCCCTAACTCTCATCGGGCGATCACGATCGTTCGATACAGACTGGCGAGGCGATCAGGCCAAGTTGGCACGGGCATGCGGCATAGCCATTTCCAGACGCCTTGGCGACCTTTCTCAAGGCCTCTAGTGAGAAAAGAGCAAGAGTGACGCACATCGACCCAAGGATGACGGCGAGGCCCTGGCAACTCCCTGTACAGACCATCCT